>JAABUS010000409.1_pt1 | contig 110262 bp, 97 predicted proteins | sample 5560161 | NCBI WGS metagenome assembly JAABUS01 (sample SAMN10711885, study PRJNA513376) | rock metagenome | isolation source: Antarctica rocks | place: Antarctica: Victoria Land, Trio Nunatak nord | collected 2016-01-04
TCTATCGACTGCATGATCTACTCAGTTCTATTGTTTCGAACAGAGACTCTCAATTCATATCAACTATGTGAAAGAGTCTTTGCAAGCGACTGAGAATCACAGCTAGTCTATTCACAGTCTATCATTCAAAGATCAACGATCAGACGAAATGAGTCAATCAAGACGTTGAACGCAAACTTAGAATCTACTGCAATTACATGCAGAACGACTGAGTCAAATGAATATCTATGATGAAATTCAGCAACCATTTCAATATCTTCTCAATCATCTCAATGATTTCTTTCTACTTCAATAAAGAATTTCACTCTCGAATGAGTTTCGATTCAGATACAACTAACTACGAAACAACTCGTGAACGACTTGAAGCTAGAAAAGCAGATGATATTGTCATTTGAATGAAAGAGCTACTAAGCTTCAATCGTCAACAATTGAAAAAGACGAAGCTGATCATCGAAGTTCAGATCAATAAACATAGACGAAACGTCATCTATGAAGTAGATGACTGAGTTTGACTATCTTTCAGAAACGTCAAGACAACGAGACTCTGCAAAGATTTGAAAGACAAACAACTAGAATCATATCAAATCACTGTCAAAGCGAAGATCTTCTATCATCTTCGTTTATCAGTCAGCATGAAGCATCTGCATTCGATGTTCAGCTCGAAGCTACTGCGATCGTATTCAGAAGACTCTCTATCAGAACAGCATGCAGAATCTCTCAGACTCATCATTATTGATAATGACGACGATGAACACTGAGAGATAGATGACATTCTGAACTTCAGACGCTATCGAGGTCAAATACAGTACAAGATTAAATGAAAAGATCTAGATAGAGATGATGAATGATACTATGTTGATAAAGATGAATTCGATGACTTCGAGAAAGTTTTGAACGAATTTCATATGCTATACTCAAGAAAGCCACGCTAGTACCGAAATAACTCAATAAGAAAGTAAGCAAACGAGTGACATTCATGCAAACATGAATTTTCGAAGAAAGAGTAATGTTACGAGCGTATCAAGACTGAATAGAACTAGTCAATGTCTCTAGCTCAGATCTGGCTCAGATCTGACTCAGTCTCTATTTTCTTTTCTCAACATCTCTTTGTTCAACATCATCTTTCTTTCTACATCACATTCTACTCATGTCACAAACACATTTTCTTCAAGCTTAGCGCAGTCTCTGAATATTACTTAAATAGAAGATCTTGTACTCATCTTCTTCTGTATTCTTAATATTCAGTTATAGTTATCTCTAAAGATCAAGCACTATTCAACTCTGACTTTCGCTGATTGACTCATCTAGACACGATTCTGACAGTTTCGAATCTGAGTCAGATTCTGAGTCAGATCTGAGCAAGATTTAAGTCAGATCTTAATCAGCTTTCTGATCATCTTCTTGATCAGCTTCTATTGACTGCAGTTTAAATTTGCCTTTCAACAATAGCATCTGATACTGATATAACTTTCGATCATCATTTGCTTCAACTGACTTGACGTCTGACATTCTGATCAGCGCGTCAGCTTTCAAATTCTGTTTTTCCGACTGATATATGATCTTGAAGTTATATTTAAATAACTTCTCAGCTCATTTAGCTTATCGTCTAGTCAGTTTCTTGATGAACATAAAGTACTTTAAATTTAGATGATCGATGAAGATCTTGATCGAAATATCGATACATTTCAATTTGAAGCGTCAATGCTTCAAACAGCAAATAATGATCAGCAGTTCTTTGTCGTAGATCTCGTAGTTGCATTCTGCGAGAATCATGTTCTTACTATAAAAGATCACTGAATGTAGAATGTCTTCATCGTTATACTGAGACAACACTTCGTCGTTGACATAGTTCAAGAAGTTCATTTTCAGAATAGCTTCTCTGATTAAGTCAAAATGCTTCAGAATGAGAGCTGTCATCATCTGCTGCTTCAGTTCTTCAAAGATCTTCTGACAGATCTCGATTCATTCAAAAAGATGATCTTTGCAAATTAGCTTTATCATAAATTGAGTGATCTTTGAGAAGTTTTTTATGAATCGTCGATAGAAATTGCAGAAGTCAATGAAGATCTGCATATGAGTCAACGATCAAGACACTTCTTAACTTCGAATCACATCTACTTTTCAAGAGTTCATTCGTAGATCATTGATGAATATCAGTAGTTTAAGAAACGAGATTTTCTGAATCTTGAATTCGCACTTGTTAATGTTTATCTGCAAGTCAACTTCGCGAAACTTGTTTAGCACTTCTTTCACATGAGTTCTATGTTCTTTCAATGTCTTACTGTAGATGAGAATATCATTCAGATATGCCTGACAGAACTTATGCAGACAGTTGAACAACACATCGTTAATATAGTGCTGAAAGAACGCAGATTCATTGATTAATTCAAAGAGCATTACTCTATACTTGTAGATGTTGAAGAAAGTAACAAAAGTAGTTAAATCTTCGCTTTCTGAACTCATGCGCAGTTTATTGAACGTGATGATAATGTTGAGTCAAGTCAGATACTTACTGCCTTGAATTCAAGTTAATACTTCGTCTATCAAGAATATTGAATAACGATTTCTTTTGATCAGAGCATTCAGTTTTCAATAGTTCACGCAAAAGCAAAGACTATCATCTTTCTTTTCGATAAATAGTATTGACGAAGCAAAAGAAGCTTTGCTGAGTATGATGAACTTCTTCTTCAAATTCTTTTCTAGATACTCTTTGATCTTCTGCAACTTGTAGCTCGATATGAAATACAATCAACTTTGAGAAGATTGATTCTCATCTTTTAATTTAATCTTATGATCGTATGATCAATGCAAGAGCAACTGCGTTGTCTTTTCTCTATTAAAAACATTCAGAAAGTCGTGATAAACTATCAAAAGCTTCTTTTTCAGTTCATTTAATGACATGACAAAGATCATTTCATTCAGTTTCGCGAAATCTTCAACTGAGCTAAGCGCTTTGTTGATTTCACTAATGATCAAGAAGAAGATCTTGATCTTCTTATTCTTGACTAGAGTTTGATACGCAGCGACTTCAATCATGACAATATTGACGAATTTCTTTTTCTCAGTTGACTGAAAGATGCAAAGTTGATCGAGATCAACTTGAGTGCTTTGCTTTCATATGAGTACAGATTCAATGAATTGAACAGATTCAATGAACTGATTCACTAGTTTCTGATTCATGAGTCACTTCAAGATGATTATTGACGTAATCATTAAGTTCAAGTTCTTTCGTTTCATTTTGCAGATCTTGCTTGAGTCAGATCTGTAAAATGCTGATTGACTGCTTATCTTTGAAACAACAGATTTCGATGTTCAAATATTCAATGAGAATATTAATTGATTGTTTGCAGAGTTTATCAAAATTTGATTTCTTTTTAACCAAAGATTTTCAATGATTATCTTGTGCTGTTTTAGATGAGTTATCAATAAAAGCATCATTTCATTCTTATGTTCTTGTATCATGATTGATGTATACAGAGTGTGTGTAATTGACTTTCAATCAGAGATTTCATCATACGATTGAATCAACTTTGATTTTGACAACGATATTAACTGAATATCAAAGCGTTCACATAGCTCTGACATCAAAGATTCATCGATGAAAGTCATGTCAGTGACTTCAGTATTTATCAGAGTGAAAGATCTGAATATCTTTTTTAGACTATTTAAGATGACGTTAACAGTGAACGACTTGAAATTAAATAAATCATCAGACATGCTGATGAAACAAAATATAAGTATATCATCTTCAATCACTACTTTGACGAAGACAGATTGTTTTACAAACTCGCAGCAATCTCATGCACTTAAGTTATTTTAAGACAGTCATATGCTCTATGTTCTGACTTCTTGCATTTGAAGCAGAGTTTTTTCTTAAACAACTCTTTCTGAATAAAATCAAGATTCGATCTTCTGAACTTCTTTCATGAAGAAACTGATGACGTGAGTCAAACAGTTGATGTGCTAAAGACAGAGCGAGCAGCTTAAATCACTGATGCTTTGACAACTGATTGAATGTTCAATTCAGTTAATTTAACATTAACTTGCATGCAAATGTTGACAAACTCATTCAAATTCTTGATTCATTCATTGAGCGTTGCTTGCTGAAGATCTGAGCTGATCTTATGCTGAAGATCATCTTGTAGAGTCTCGTTATTGTATTCTAGTTCTGCGTTAAATCTCTGAAATTTCATTCAAAATTCATGAAAGAAGATCTTGTTCTGATACAGCTTCAAGTACTATTGTTGAGTCGTGTGATGACGATTGAGATCGTCGTACATCTTATTTATGATCGACAGTACTTCTTCAACTTCTAGAAATAAGTTCAGAAACGTGTCTCTCATTCGAGATGCAATATGTTTGATCGCAGCTTCACTGACTCAACTTTCAATGTATGCAATCTTCAACTCTTTCGTAGAAAAGTGATTCTTGTTGACCTTCAGCTTATTTTGCATTCGTGACAGTCAGTTGTTTACATTCTGCGATGAATCTTCAAACAGTAAAGAGTTCAATAACTTGATCAACTTCGAGAATCAATCTTCAGAGATCAAAGTGCTTTGTCAACTTAATGCAGCTTCTAGATGATGTATAATCACGTTCTTGTTTCTATTCTCTTTCTGCAGACGCGTCTGCATAATCTTCAACATGATGTTTATCTTGTTGACATCTTCTAACATTTGAATCATGTCATTGTGAATCTTGATTTTGATGTCGTGCTGTTGACATATGTACTTGATAAAGGCAACGATGTCATCTGCTTCATAAGCACTTATTCAAGCTTTCAGTTCAGTATTGATGCTGATCTTGATCATTTCGTGATCAAAGAACAACGCATTCGTGTTCTCTTCTTCTGTATTTGATGACACATTCATGTCTTCTTCTTCTGATGCTGTTCAATTCTGTGATAGAAGAAATTCTCTTCTAACATTTTGCAAGTCATAGTGAGCAATGCTCACTGATTCTGAGCTTCTAGTCATAATATGAGTAGAAAATTGCTGATCGAGATTCTGATGTTACTCTATTGAACTTTCTGAATTCAAGCAACGACTAGTACTTTATCAAACTTTCTGAGTTTAAGTACTGCTGAAATTTCTGATTTCTGATAACGAGCTCAATAAAAAGTTAGTCAAGAGCAACGCGTTCATGTTCTTTGATTCTGATTCTACCGAAATTTCTGGTTTCAAATCAAGATTCTTCTTTAGAAATTTCTGATTTCTATTGAGCTTTCTGAGCTCAAGTTCTGATTCTGCTGTTGAAATTTCTGAATTTAACTTCTGATTTGAGTTGTGTAGCTTGTTTTTATATCGTTTACACGTCGATAGCAAGGTTAATGAGCTTTGAACTAATGTTATGAGTCTGCATAAAGCGAATCATATGAGTGTATTCTAACTAGAAGTTCAAAGCTAAAGAAGAAAGAAGATGAAACACGTTGAGAGTTTTATATTCACGAAAGCGCGCTAGATCACTAGCGTGTCAACATCAGCTCTGTACTAATCTATGATAGTCTAACACGATCTATGTTTAGACTAACTCAGAGTAACGAGACACGCTCGCAACAGATTCATCATCTTCATGAATGAATGATGCAGCACTTAATGATTTCGTTTGTGATTTCAATGAATCAGCATCAAAGATCTGAGAGAAACGATTTCGAAATTCTTTGAAACACTCTTCAGTAGACAAACAACTAGACATGATGAGATTTGTTTGAAAAAGAAGAATTGAATGAGTGATAATGCTCAGCGATTGAAGAAGAAAGATGTATAGAATGATGTTTAATCTTTAACAAAGAAGATGAGATTTATTTGTTGATTGATTTGATTAATTCTCTAGCAAACAACGAAGATTCTTTATTGTTGAATTTATTGATCGATTTGATTCTTGAGCAATTCATGAAGATTCTTTATCATGATTCTCGTAATCAAGTGAACTTTGCATACTTAATGAGTGATAAGTAGTCTAGCAATTCAAACAGTCTTGTCGTTGATTTTATTCAATTCTTTAATGTTGTTCTATCTTTCGATTATCGTCGATCATCAGATAAATGAATTTCTTTAGACTTGTTTTATCTAGACAAGTATGTTGAATGAGTAATGAGATCAGTATCATGTGATTAATGAATTCTTAATATAATGTCAGAATCATGTTTAAATGATACAATCAATGAAGATTAAAGTTGATAGTGCTTGATCTTTAAAGATAGCTATAACTGAATATTAAGAATACAGAAGAAGATTGATACAAAAGCTTCTATTTATGTAATGTTCAAAGACTGTGCTAGACTTGAAAGAAATGTGTTTGTGACATGAGAAGAATATGATGTAGATGAACAAGATGTTGTTGAAAAAAAAGAGTGTTGAGAAAGAAAAAGAAGTTAAGTCATATCTGAGTCAAATCTGAGTCAGATCTAGATCAGATCTCGACTAGATCATTGACTAGTTCTAATCATTATGCAGAGAACTCGCTAGCGTTCACTGCGAATTGATTAGAGCTTCAGTCTTGATACGCTCGTAACAGACTTTTAATAAATGAAGCAATATTGCAGATCTATGAATAAATTTGCATCAGAACAGTCTTCAAAGATACTTGAAATGAATTAGCAGATTCATTGATCTCTTGATCATCATTCTTCTCTCTGTGATAAATATTTCAGAACTCAGTAATAGTTTCATCTGAATTCAAATTCATAGTTCAATTATAATATTTCATCAGCATTATTTATTTCATCATTTTTGAACTCATCTGTGATTTATTTCATTGACATACTCTTCTAGCAAGATTGAAAGTTCGCTTAATATTTATCAAGAATATTGAACATGAAAGAACATCTTTAATCATTTACGTCAATCTAGAAAAATTTGAAGCATTGTCTTTTTAAAATTGTCATGTTGAACATTTCTTATTTAAAACATCAGTGTAAAAATATTGATCATCTTTATCTTGAAAAGAATGAGCACATTGAGATTGTTGAAGCAATGATCTTTTAACAGTTGCAACAGATTACAAGATCATTAGTAAATGATCAAATGCATTATCATAATGCATTATTTTATCAGCATCACTTCTTGCTTTTTATGCTTCTGCTCTCAAATCAACAGCTGAATCTTTGTAGTAATAATGAAAATACTCTTTGAACTCTGTCTTGTACTTGATTTTGTAATGAACAGATTCTTCATCATGATTTGTATCTTTATTGTCTTTATCATCTCAAGTCTTGTAAAGATTTAGCTTCATTGTAGAATTCAGAATATTTGCAAGATTATATATTGTTTCATTGCTGTCTTCAATCTTGACATAATACTTTACAAGTTTGATTGAGACTTTTTTGCAAGTCTTTACTATAACAGCACTCGACAAGCAAGTACTTCTTCTTATATTCTTTTCAATCTGCTCAAGATGATTGAAAAGTGCATTAAATATTTGAAATCTCAAGTAAATATCTGCATTAATTGTTCATGATATTATTAAAGTGCATTCGTAGAAGAAATTTAATAGATTGTCAACAAGCAAAATCATGAATCACTCGCTTTCATCAAATTTGATCTTTGCGATCTTGAAATCTTCGCAGTATTTCTCTGTTCAAAGATCAACAAATTCATGTAGTTGATATGCTCAATAAAGCATCAAGTATGTAGAATTTCAATGAATGCAAATATCTTGTATCAGTTTTTTAAATCTTTTGTCATTCTGCTCTTGAAAAGCTTTGAAGCAAATCAATTGCTGAAAAGAGTCGTTGACAGCTATCATCAGAGCACGAATCTAATTTCATGATTAATAAATGCATTACTTTTTTGCATTATCATTCGAAGCAATATCTTTTTGATCATAACAGATAATTCTCTGCTTGTCTCAATATCTTGCACTTGCTCATTCTTTAATTGAGCAATAATGTTATTAACTATTATCTTTGATTTAAGAGTTTGAATAAAATCTTGAGTTACAAGATTAATGATGTGAGTCAAGCAATTAATGAAATTCTGTGTGCTGTTTCATTGAAACTTGCGATGATTCATGATCTTTTCAAGTTTCTCTTTCAAGATACTATTATTGCTTGCATTATTGATAACAACTTTGAAAAGCTTGTTTTTAATAACGTAGTTCTTCAGAATTTTCATTAGCTTCATCATCAATTGATGATCAATATGTTTAATATTGAAAGATGTAAATTTAATAAAATGTTCACGAAACTGAAATTTGACATTGACTCAGTATATCAACACTCTTAAGTATGTTACTTTTTGAGAATTAAATCACACGTTCAAAGCAATAAAGACACGTTGTAACTCTTTAAGATTCATTCTGATCTGATCACAAATCTTCTTATAATGAGAGAGTATCATAATTATCAGCTTTATGCAATGCAAAATCTGCAGATCTGAACAAAGCAATTGTAGCAGCTTTTGAAATTACTTGTTATCAATGATTTGAAAGAATAAATTCAAGTCAATAAAGATCTTGCATAATTGATCTTTTCAATTCTTTTGATTGAAGACAGAGATTAACTCAATATGACTTTTCTTCTAATAGTTTATCAATTTTGCATTATCAATTTGCATTATCAGATATAACTTACTCGTTCGAAAGTCAGTTCAATCTATGATTGCAAGTATTCATGTTTTCATTCTGTCGCTGTGCAAAAGTTTAATTCAAGATGCTTTTTCATAACAGATGTGCTAAAGCTATCAAAAGCTGTAGAATGATTCATAATCTTATTGCAGATTATGCATAAGATTTTGAGCAATTCTTTAACTATCAAAGTCAACTGTATAAAGTGATTTCATATATTAAATTGCTTATCGCCTTTGACTTTTTTGAATCAGAGCAAATTGATTATCTTTTTTTGAGTCTTATTTTGAATACTTTCGACAACGAATGTTTAAAATCATTATCGTAGAAAAAAGTCATCTGTATTCAAAGTTCATTGAACATACTTGCTATTTTCTCTTATCTTGAGCTGTGAGAAATTCTGATGAATTTTATTCATCACTTCTTATCTAATTTTCTTCTTTTTAAAATAATGTGAAAGTTTCATAAATCTTTGATTAAACAGATTGAAAGTTGTCAGTGAACTAAACATTCAATCGTATTGTAGAATGATTTGTATTTGCAACGCAACAACAGTAGTGATGAATAGCTTGAAGATAATATATAAAGCAATGAGTAATGTGAAAAGATAATGCAATTTATTGCAAGAAAACAACAAGTAAACATGTTGTTCTATGTTTCTATTCTTAACTCTCTTGACGTTAAGCTCAAGTTCTTAACGAGTCAAGTTGAGTTGACTTGACTGCTACTCAAGTTGCGTCAAGTTAAGTTGAGAATATGCTCAATTCAACTTGAATTGAGTTGAAAATGTGAGCAACTCGATTCAAGATTGATTCAAGTTCAAAATGTTAACTTGAAACTCAACTTAACAATCAGTCTAGTTGAATTGAGTCACGTTGAGTTGAAAATATGAGCAATTTGACTCAATCTTGATTCAAGTTCAAAATGTCAACTTGAAACTCAACTCAATGATCAGTCTAGTATTAAAGCTAAAAAAGATGATGATATTATCATGTAAATGAAAGAGCTTCTTAGCTTCAATCATCAACAGTTGAAAAAGATGAAGCAGATCATTAAAGCTCAGATAAATAAACATAAATGAGACATCATTTATGAAATAAATGACTGAGTTTGATTATTCTTCAGAAACATCAAAACAACAAGATCATGCAAAGATTTAAAAGATAAACAGCTAGAATTCTATCAAATCATTGTCAAAGCTGAAATTTTCTATCATTTTCATCTATTAATAAGTATAAAGCATCTACACTTAATGTTCAGCTCAAAGCTATTACGTCTTTATTCTGATGACTTTCTATCAGAACAGCAGTCAGAATCATTTAAATTGATCACTATTAAAGATAATGAACATTAAAAGATAGATGATATTTTAAACTCTTGATGTTATTAAGATTGAATATAATACAAGATTAAATGAACAGAATTAAATCAAAATGATGAATGATACTATGTTAATAAAGAAGAATTTAATGACTTTGAAGAAGTTTTGAACAAATTTCATAAGCTTTATTTAAACAAATCATGCTATCACTAATTTGAAAATGAAACAACATTCATGCAAACATGAATTTTCAAAGAGAAGAATAATATTATGAATGTGTCAAGACTCAAATTCTAATCAATTTATAGTGAACGCTAGCGAGTTCACTGTGTATTGATTAAAACTAGTCAATGAGCTAGTCAAGATCTGATTCAGATTTGACTCAGATATGACTTAATCTCTTTTTTCTTTCTCAACATCTTTTTTCTTCATCAACATTTTCTTCATTTACATCACATTCTTTCTGTATCACAACATGTTCTTTTCAAATTTAACGCAGTCTTTGAACATTATATAAATAAAAGTTCTTGTATCACTTTTCTTCTGTATTCTTAATGTTCAGTTATAACTATCTTTAAAGATCAAGCATTATCAATCTTGTTCTTCACTGATTGAATTATTTAAACATGATTTCAACAATTTCAACTTCAAATTAATGTATCAATTTGATAAACAAAACATCAAGATTAATGCATTAACTTGCTGAGTTGATGTCATGCTCAAAGATTTCAAGAATAAGTGCTGTTGTTATTAATGAATTATGATTCTAATGTTGAATTGAATGAAAATTGTTGATTTAAAGAAGAATGTTAATTAATTAATTTATTGACAGATTCTTGAAATTAATAAAATCAATGAGAATTGTATTCTGCTTTGCGAAGTTGTATCAAAAGATGAAACACAATGAAAAGACATCAGATTGAAGAATTGTTGAATTCAGAATGAAATCTTGTATCAAGATAATCATCTATGAATCTTGTTCAATGAAACTTTACAAATAAATCTGATTCATAAGATGCATAATCAATTCTCAATTGATTATTTTGATATTTTTAGAACTGTAAAAGTTATAAGATAATACTACTATTAATTCTCGATGCAAAAAACAGTAAATCATTATATTAAAAACTATTATATCTGTCAATGCTTAAAGACATCTCAAGATAAATTTAATGAACTATTACATTCTCTGTTAATACTTGAACAGTAATGATGTGACATAATCATGAATTTTATTATCAATCTACTTTCTTCTGATGATTACAACATAATTTTAACTGTAATTTGCAGATTTTAAAGAAAAGACATTATATTTCTTGCATCATTGATGATGAAGATATTACAGCAGAAAGAACAGCTGAACTGTTAATTCAATGAGTATATTGAACTCATGATTTACTCAACTTTATTGTGTTCAATCAAGATTCGCAGTTCATCTTCATTCTTTGAAAGTTTCTTTGCAAACATTTAAGCATTTTTCTTTAATTATTCACAGTCTATCATTCACAAATCAATGATCAGAGCGAACGAGTAAATCAAAACATCAAGAAATATCTTCATTTCTTCTGCTCATACATGCAGAATGACTGATTTAAATAATTGTTCATGATCAAGTTTGTTAATAATAACATCATGTTTTCAATTATTTTCTCAATCTCTTTTTTTTTAAACAAGAATTTTCATTCTTGTATAAGCTTTGATTTTGACTTCATTGAGTATGAAAGCACTTGCGAGCATCTGCAGATCATCAAAGTCAAGAATATATCTGAATACATAAATAAAATATTAACATTCACTTGCAAGACTCTTGTCAAGACATGAGAATAAATGATGAAACAAGCTAATAAGCATAGAAAAGAGATTAATCATGAAATCAACTCAAAGATATTTCTGAACGAAAGAAACATCATGACAGCAAGATCATTCAAAAAGCTGAATGACAAAATGCTTGATTTATTCAACATGCTTGACTTTGTTGACTTCTTGTATAAATTGAAACTATCAGAAACTATGCATATTCATAATGTATTTCACTCAGAATTTCTTCATCTTGTTGTCAATGATCTCTTGTCTGATCAAAACAATAATTCTTCAGAATTAATTATGATAAATGATGAGAATAAATGAAAGATCAATGATATACTGAACTCTTAATGATATTGAAGATGACTTCAATATCAAGTAAAATGAAAGAGTTATGACAATGATTTCAACTGATATAACGCTGATGATGATGAATTTATGAACACTCAGAATATTGTTGATGATTTTCACATTTAATATTCTAATTAAGTGCACTAAGAAAATACATTCATGCAAACATGAATGATTGAAGAAGAAAAATAATGTTATGATTCTGATCTAGTTTAACTCTAATTAATACACAATCAACTTTAGCATGTTGATTGCATATTGATTAGAACTTGCTCAGTCTCAATCTTAGTCTCAATCAATTTAATCGAGTTAAGTGAGTATCTGAGCTAGAAATGATGTCATTGAGTTTCTGCATCATCTGTGTAAGACATTAATTCTTTCGAGTTTAGCGTAAAGATCAGAAACACACATATAAGCTGCAAGTTCTTTTCTGTAGATACTTTTCTTTCTTAGCATTTATCTACTAGTTAAATGACACTCATATGACTCGCTTTATGCTGATCTTTAACAAAAATGAGCAAGATAGTACATAAGATTCATGCAAAACAAGCTTTACTTTGATAAAGATGAACTGAATTATAAGAAGTTAAAGAAGCTGCACATTCACTAAACAGTTCAAGTATTTCGCATAGTTCTTTCAATAGTTGAGGTCAAAGTACATCATAAATGAGAGCAACAGACTGTTCATGATTATCATTATCATTATGCTCATCGCTCTGATTGTAACTTCTGAGCAATTCATTCAGCAGTTGCTGAAAACAGCTGATAGATACTATCAAAGATGCAAGAAATCTGTCATTAATTCATGATTTAAGCTGAAACATCTTCGTGAGCTGTGATACAAGCTCAGATTTGAGACTTTATACACATCTTTAGAGATCGCTCTTATTTCATTCGACAATATGAATTATCAAGACATGCATGAGAGATCTTGCAAGCTGAGCATGATAAAGCTTATTGTTCAAAATAATACAATTGACGTCTATCTTACATACTCAGAAAAAAAGCTACGTCGAAAATGTAGTTCTTACATGTACATAAAATGAGTGATGACTGTCAAGATACAATCTCAAATGATGTCAACAGAGATTCTGCTAAGATTTTCTAGAATTCAACCGGTTGAAATAATCAAATAGAAAAGTTACAGATGTGTTTACATTTTGCAATTCTTTACTCAATCAATCATTTCTTCTCTTGACTCATCATCTTCACAGATGCACAAGATATTTGTGAGACTCATAATGTAAAAGCAAATTTAACTTGATATGACTTTCAAAGAAGAAAGAAATATGCTCTTTAAAAGACGAGACATAGAAAGATGAGACTTGTCGCTCTTCAACAAGTACTATCTTGACAATAATCATGCTGTGTAATACTGTTGATCAGTCAGACAATGATTACGTGTTTAAAATCTATGTCTTTGCAGATATTTGAAAGTCATATCTTGATGCTTCGATGCATATGTTGTGTAACTTATCGAAATTGTTGAGCTGTCTTTCATACCTGTCTTGTCACAGACGTTTCATAAACTACTCAAAGCGCACTGTTGAATCTTCAATAAAATCACATTATATATTTCAAAATATTCTTAGAGAGTGCTTATTTTTAGTTTTTTCTCTTTTGAAGTGAGCGTATCGTTCAATAAAACGGGAATATTTAAATTATCTGTTGTTTACAAGTCGTGAGCAAATCAGAACATTGATGTACAAGATAAAAAGGCTCGCGTTAAGAGTCAAACTCTCATTCAGAAAACTCAAAGCCATAATAGCATAAAATTACGAGAATGGCAACCCGTCGAAACTTCTCAGGAATTCTTGAGTATGTTGTTCCCAAAATTGGAGCTAGGCGTCGAACTCGTGAATGAGAAAGCATCTGCAGAGGTATCTGTTGACTTAGCAGTCTTCGTAGTTGATGAAAGAATAAATGGGCTCGTTGTGCTGTCGCTCATAAGACCAGAGCTATTCGACGAAGTTGCTGAAATACTCTGTTTCTCCAAGACCAGTTTGACCATTGAGAGAACAGTTCCGCCCATACCGAGTATGTCATTAGCACTCGCCGTCACAATCTGTCCATTAGCTCTAGTAACTCCTTTGGTAGGCAGAAATACTGTCGATGCACCAGCCATGATGCCATAGCTTCCCATTGATAAGACGGTACTTTTGCCATCGAGACCGGTCTCTGTCAAGGCTGTACCTCCTAAGGATAGAGTTTTTCCATCAAAGTCAACCATATTGCCTTCGAGCGGGGTGAACACACGCCCTGCTGCTGTGATCATAGCCGTGGCAGGAAATGCAATCGTTGATGTACCAACTAGAAGACCGAGGGAACCAATAGATACCCGGTTACCGGAGAGCGTGGTTACCAGTCCGCCCGAAGTAAGAGTCACTCCATCAATGACGGCGTCGTTAGAGTTAAGCACGATGCCCTTGCCGCCTATAGTGGTAAAATATGACGGAGGTAGAATCGGCGCTGTAGTCATAAAAGGGTTATGTATGGTGGACGTACCAACAACCAGATCTCCTATCGGATTAATGAAAATAGGGGTTCCCCAGACTGTCATGTGCTGACCGCTGGGAGTGAGAGTTAAGCCATCAACAGAGATGCGACCAGAATTAAGCTCGATCACAATATGACTAACGATGCCAACATCCGAAGAATGCAGAACAGGAGTTGTGGTGATAAGGGAATGATCCGCCGTTGAAGTACCAACCACTAGGCCTCCTGATGGATTGACGAAAATAGGTTTTCCTGAAATGGTTACCTGCTGACCTCCGGGCCTGAGCGTAGTTCCACTTATTGCAAAGATTTCTGGAAGGTTCTGTAGTTCTGGAATTGCTTGTCCAACAAAAGCTGTAGTCGCGGGCTCAGTGGCGAGGCTGTATGTCGATGTTCCAATGACCAATCCATCTGAACCTAAAGATACTGGCGTTCCGAAGATCGTGGCCTCTGGTCCGTTTATGGAAACCATAGAACCGCCAATAGTAATATTACTGGCTCCCGCAGACGGCAAGGAAAAAGTCGAGGTGGCGACCACAGCGTGACTGGGCGCAGAAGGCGTAGGTGCTGGAGAATCGCTTCTGTTATCTTCAAAAAAAATATCAGATGTCTGCGCATTGATGAAAGGTGCTGTGTGCGGCAATTTTGAGTTCACAGCTGGATTTGTAGGTACTGTGGCCTCTTCGTGTCCAACTGAGAATGTGAAGCCACCGGCCATTATGAAAGTAGGATGCCGCTGCAGCGACGAACCAGGCTCTAGCTTGGGAGGCGTGTTCAAAGGTGAGGGAGCACCGTCGAATGCTGATAATATGTATGTTGCTAGTTTCGACTTTGCTTGGGATAATGCGACACTTTGTGGAGAGAGATTCATAGGTCGAGAAGGGGCTTTCGCTAGAGAAGGATCTTCAGATGAAGGAGGATCTGCCGGAGATTGACTTGCGCCGGGGTTGTAAGTTGGCCTTGGTGGTGACGGTTCTAAATGGTGTGTTGGATCTGATAAACTAGCGGGTGTCGTCTTCGAGCTGTCTGTGACAGAAGGTTCGACCGGGTCAATTTTCGAACTAGTAATCTGAGGTTCAGCAGTAGGAGTAGCATCAGGTGAGGGTGTAAGTTTGCCCAGTTCGCTTTGAGGTGTGGATGTAGGGGGACCTAGGGCGGCCACAGGTACCAACGCACGCGGAGGATCATAGACACCCTCTATAAGCTGGCCATCATTCACTAAGCACGATGCTCAGACTGCAGGATCCAAGGTAGTCAGTTGAATAGGGAATTCGATGGCCGGGTTACAGCGTGCACAAGATTCACTGGGAATCTCAGTCTTGCAGCTATCCCCACTTGAACAGTTTTTAAGATCTGCAAAATTGAAGGGAAATGGCTTGAGGCCTTGCAATATATCAAGTCCCTTCTCAGGCGAGGGATAATGCATGGTGCTCATTTGAGATGTTTCATAAGATAACGTTAGGTCGCTGAAGACTGATCCTGTCTTTCCACAGTCGTTGGTTGCATATAAGCTCTGATACGTCACATAGACTGAAGAAGATACGCTACTTCACGGGTTAGTGAACTGGAAACAGAATCTCAATGGTCAAAGCCTTTGCTAATGGGGTCAAAGCATACAATGTAAAACCATTACTGACAACGGACGTGACGTTAGAACTGGCTGCCGAATTAGGTCAGTATAGCATTCGGGCCCTCTCAATCACTAGCTGACAACGAAGTTCGCAGCATGGTGTGGTATATTTTGGTTCAAACAGCGTGGTGGAAACATTGTCGTAAGTTGCATAGTAACTTCTGAAGTTTTGCTCTAAGCTAGAGATACAAGAACTGCGTGTGCTAGGATTGAGATGGGACAATCTGGTTTCGTAGATGCCTCGAGATTGATTGAATGCTGACAATGCCTTATCAGTGATCAAGACCCTCGCATCTGTGAGATCAATAGGTGAATCAGTAAAATAGTCATGGTCAATCAGAAGATCGTCTCAGACGAGATAAAGCCTGAAAAACCGCCTGCTGGCTTACTTGATTGAACATACACAGAACCAGAACCTATATGACTGGTTTGATTGACGAAATATTTGGCATGTATAGATAAAGGCAGACATAAGAGCAAAAGAAACGAAATCATGATGGGCACTGAATGCTTACATGACTATGAAGAGATACCGCCTAATCGTAACAAGAAACGTTTTCATCGAGATATAAACACAAAGTATTATCTCAGTCTGAGAGCATTATCGTGGCACAAGAGATTGCTCAGTCGGTTTCAAGACCTATTTTAGTACTTGAAACTATGTGGTTATACAGCATTGCTGTGCGAGGCAACTGTGTCCTATGATAGGCATCATATGGTCCTGTTCAACTGAATTAGGTCAAGGGAAATCGTTACTTCAAAGCGCAGTAAGTGAATCGCTCGTAAGGTTGGAAACGCTTCATTTGGTGAGGTTTGCGAGACTATTAAGATGAACTTAGAGACCTCAGCATTCAGGTATGCATGAACCTTCAGACTATCATCATCGTGCTTGTATCTCAGATTGTGTGCCATTATTCGATGAGAATACACTGGCATCGAGTGTCTTCATGTTCAACGTGGGGGCGATATTTTGCAAGAGGCAAAGCTATACAGAGTGCGACGTGTGCGAGTGGTACAGATTCTTCCTGCTTTTTCGAGGCTTTTGATCCTTGCTGCGCTAGTGCAAATGTATCATTCGCACACGACGCATTCTGTAGTTCTCAATGATGGGGCAAACCAGCAAAGCCTAGACGACACACAAGCAGAGGGAAGGCTGAACCCCCTTCAAAGTGCATAGAATATTCTAAAGAATAAGGCTCTCAATGCTTCGCTCGCTGTTTCATCTTTAGAACTTAATTCACACGTAATGTCAGAACTCGCACCACTGCAGATGGTTCAAATTCTAGAGCATGCAGAACCTAGTGCGCTTCAGTCAGCTCGTTGATTATAGAGATTATTAGAGATGCATCAAGCATAGCTTGACACAATTGCAATCTTTCGTTCTGCAGTTGACTGAGCGATCTATCTGTTACGAAGTGTGTCGAGATTGGGTAGAATTTCATAAGTAGTCAATAGATCCTGAAGATTTCAGTACATGATCAAGAAACAACGATGTTTCAAAATCTTTCAACATCTGCTAAAACATTTTGACACTCTATCTGAACTTTTTCGCACCCTAGTAGCAAATCTACTCAACTCTCTTTGTTTCACCCTTCTATAAATACAGCTCGAAACTCTTTGCTTTCTTCTGTTCTTAGTATTCTAGTTATAGCTATCTCTATATTACGTAGATCAAACATTCTATTCATGATTCGCTCACTGATTGAATTCTAGACATGATCTCAACACTATCAATACTTCAGCGCAATCATTGTGCAAATGAAAGTCAGTGTTATGAACATGTCAGAATTGAATAAGACGACGACGCATTTTAAACTTCGCTGAAATGTGTCAGTTTCAGATCTTTTTCAAGCTTCATTGATATACTTAATATTTCTTAAATCATTGTTAATTCTGTCATCTCAGAATTACGACAGCTAATCATATGTAGAAGAATTCATCTAGCAATCAACTAAATTTAGCAGTCGAACAGTTCTATAGAACTGAAAATTCATATTTCATTTTTTATTGCTTCAACAATTCATTTTAAATGAACTACGTAGCTAATAAAATCGTTTTGAGACTCTTCTGATATGCATGTCTCACTCTGATTAATCAGTTGTAGATATCATGTTATTTCTTTGCTTCTGCTTTTGCTTCTGCTTCTGCTTCTGCTTCTGCTTCTGCTTCTGCTGTGAGTAGCTTGAGAAATGTGCAGTCACACTAGAGAATATGCACGTAGATAATACGATCAAATTTGATAGTAGCTTAGTAATATTTATTCATATAAAAAGTTAACACTAGACTATAAAATACAGAAGTAAACTTTTCTCTATATACTCAGAAGACTAAGCTTAAGCATCATCAATGAAATCAGCAAGATTACATGCAACTCATGCAAGATTTCTTGAAGATCATATGTGATTTGAACTCTTATCGTTGATGAAATGTTGAAATTTGTATGTGACTTGAATTCTTGTAGACTCAGAGTTTCTGAGAATCGATGATAGAAATTCTTATAGACTCAATGTCTCTGAGAATCAACAGTAAAGTCTTTCATAGACTCAGTGTTTTGATTCTCATAGACTCAGATTCTTGTCTGAAAGTTCAATGATAGTATTGAAGAATAATTCTCATATCTGTTCTTTATTCTTTGAAAAACTTTGACTTTCATAGATCTGAGTTCTGACAATTATTCTTTCTCTTAATAACAATGTTCTCATTGTTGAAATGCTTCATTTCTTCATGCAATGCATGAAATCAGAGTTCGCTGTGCATCATTGTGTTCTCAAGATTTTCTTTTGATAGCATAAACATTGAATTCAATAACATATTCTTTATTCTCTGATTCTTGTAGATGTAAACTGAGCATTCTTTGTAATTCACGTAGAATTTCTAGATGATCAGCAGTATCATTTATATCTATTCTCTGAATCTCATAGATTTAAATTCTGACTATTATCTTGTTGTCTCATTATATTTCAACTGTCGCTTCATGCACAGTGTGATCATGATCTCAATGCTTTGTTTCATTAACGCATGCACGTTGACTAGACTTGAATTCTCATGATGACAATTATGATGAGAATTGAGATTTGTTTAATTTGAAGTTTTCTTCTGTAAATGATGCTCAATAGTAGAAGCAGACAATGAGCAGAAGATAGTATCAGATAGTAGAAGTAAACAATGAACAGAAAAGTGATGCTTCTGTTGTTTATTGTGACTAACATGATGATGATGATCATTAATATTCACGTTTATTTATTATGAAGTAGTGAATTTTTATCAACTCATTTCTTTTATCTTTTGTCTGATTTTCTTTCATCTTCAACTTTCGTTCTTGCATTCAATCTTCATCTCATTATCTTACTCAATTTTCTACTCATTCTGTAGAGTAGTTCTGTATGATTTCATCAAGTATCATGACAGTAGTGAGTATAAATCAGATTCTTGATTTGATGTATCATGAGTTGATCATTTTGCATCTGAAGATAAGAAAGAAAGAAGATCATTGAAGTATCTTGTCGTTCTTGTTTCTTCAATTTAGAAATGTACTCATCTTTCATTTGTGCACTTCATCTGCTGTTGATTCTGTTGTTTCTGATCTGATCGCTTTGTCTGTTGCTGATGATCATTCTTGCGTGTCTTTTGTCATCTTTATTATGCTCATTTACATGAAGAATTTATCTTCTTCAGTTCAACATCATAAAATCACTATTAATGTATATCACAAAAATGTTTCAGTAAATAAATGCAAGAAATGCATTGAAAGAAATGTTGAATGCATTAAGATTAAATTTTCTATTGAAAAGAACTCAAAGAAATGCGCTTTATGTGCAGTATTCAAGACAAATTGTCAATATGAGTTGTAAGTATAATTTTCAGTAGCTTCAAGATGCAAAAATTAAATGATTAATTGATGCTTTTTAAAACACTTAAGAGCGATTCAACGCTCATTTCTGTCAGCTCTGTCTTCTCTTCATCTGAATTCAATCTCGTCAGTTCTGCTTCTTCATCACTTCATTTAAGTTCTCTTTCTTCTTGATCTTACGTTAGCTTTTCTTCATTCTTTGTTGCATTTGATTCTGAGTCTGTGATCAAGAAGATGATGATCATTTCTCATGATTTCTCTCTTGATTCAACTCAGAATCAGATGTTTCTTGAATTTGAAGAATATATTGAGAAAAAGATGTGTTTTCTCGTTCTTAATATTGAGATAAATAAAGATGACATCAGCAAAATGAAGAAGAATGTTAAAGACGTGACTATCAATTGCAGAGAGATGCAAGAGCAAATGAAAACACAAGAGACTTGAATCAATGATCTGCTGTGTCAAATTGCAAGACAGAACAAGATCATTGAAGATCTGCAAAAGCAGATTGAAAACTATGATAATCTTCAACTCATCTTGATCACTCAGACTTAAAGTGCTCTGACTCTTTTTGCAATGCATTTAAAAGATCAGAATGTCTTTGTTGCAATCAAAACATGCTCTTCTGTGATGTTGTCTTCATTTTTGTCTTCTTTGTTCTCTTGTATCTTTCTGCTTTCGCTCTCATCTGATTCATTTCTGTTGATGACTTCTTCTTTCATCTCATTTTTAACGTTGATTATGTAATTTATCATCAAAAAGATGAAGAATGCTTCGCTCTCGTTTGATTCATTTTCATCAATGACTTCTTCTTTTTTCTCATCTTTAACATTGATCAGGCAATCTATCATTGAAAAGATGAAGAACACAATGAGTTTTGATATGAGCTTTTTATCTCATTCATTCTATCAATACAATAGCTTGTGCATGTTTTGTGCTATCTGACTAATAGTTGCAAGAGTTTACTTTCATCAACTTTTAAATTTTCGAGAAAGCGAAAGCTGAATGATACACATATCATATGAAACTCGTGAGTTATTCATATATCAATTTCTACATCTGTTAATGACTTTTTTAAATTGTTGATCTGAGTATTGATGAGAATGATTGAGCGAAAAAGTCTTGTTTTTCTTTTCTTTTCTTTTTTAATGATAGCTAAATAGCTATCAATCTTTCTACTTCATTTTATGCATACTTGTGATCTTTCGTGATGACGTTAATGATTTACTTTTAAGCTTAATGAAGTGTCTGCAATGAAAGAATCTCAATAAAGTCTTGCAGTTGTTAAGATAGTCTGATGATTCTTAAATATTTTCTGAAACTTCAAAGTTCTTTCAGCTAAGCAAATATTGCAACTGATTGTTCTGTATGCAACTATTCAGTATGTTGTTGATCTTTCAGCTATCATGTATTTCTTTCTTCAGCTCAAGATCTTTTATAAGCAACTCATTCAATTTTTTCTCTTTCAAGCAGAAAGATTTCAGCAAGCTGACATTGAATATTGAATGTATGCATGTCTTTGAAAACAGTTTCAGATAATAGACTTGTCTGTTCAGATGCTTCAGAATTTTATACAATTTGTATCTTTTAACTTCAAGTTTCTTGAAAGACTTCTTGATTTGAATGTTCTTAACATTCAATTACATCAACTGATTAACAAGATACATTTTAACAGAGTGTTTTTTATCATGCTGAATCATGTAATCAGCGTTTATCTTTGCAAGTCTGTAGCAAAGATTCTTGTGCAATCTTTTCATTTTTATTACATAGTTTGTGATTAACTTTGATTTCTTTGAATGATTCTTGACGCTGAACTTCATTCTTGAGTATCTTTCTGTGATTGCAAAGAATGATGTTATCAATGTTGCAACATAAACGCTATTATTGTAGAAGAACTCAGTCATGATAAAAAGATGAATTCAATCATTTTAAACATCATTGCAGTATGCTTGAAGATAAGTCTTGAGAGTTTGATTCTGTCTCTTGATTTGATTATCAATGCAAGAATGAAATGCAATGTTAAGTTTTCACTTGATCAGAAGATGATAGCACAGCGAGATTTAAAAGTGTGATGTAAATATAAAATCTCTGTCAAAAACTATATCATCAGAAGTCTCATGATATTGAATTACTTTGTCAAGAAAGAAATTAATCAGATTGAAAACAGTCATTGTCTTTCAAGTAGAAATATAGTGCGTCATCTTGAAAAAATGATCAACTACAATCATAATGCTGTCGTAGAAAACATCTGAGACATTTGTGCTGTGAGAAAGATTGATGATGAAGTTCATGATGATGCTTTCTCATATTCTTCAAGAAATGAACAGACTATTCAGAAGTTTTCAGATTTTGTGATGTAGTGTTTTATATTATTGACATGATTTACAAATTCTGCAATATTTCTTAATGTTCTTATTTGCAAATAATCAGTTGAAGATTCATTGAACAAGCTTTAAACATCATCAAGAATCAAGATGTTCTGCAAGAAAACTATCATGATGTCATTTCATAATTTCTGCTCTAAATTTGTTTTATGCAAAAACATAAATGAATTCTTGAAATATCATGATGTCATCTGTGATTTTCTTCAATCAGTTGATCATGAAAACGCTGAAGTCAATCTCAATATTGCACATGCTTGAGTTTCTCTTTTTCATTAATTCTCATACTGTGATGATGAGATGATTCATTTTCTGCTGTTTGCAGATCAGTTGAGTCAGACTCTTGAAAAAGTAGCTTGCAAAGTTGATAAAGCTTGAGATTAGAACATCATTTCATATCAATGAATTAAAGCATTTATGAATTTTCATAAACTTCAAGACTGTATCATCTGTCTCATCTGAATTATTCTGAATTGCAATAAAGTGATTTTTTGATGCATTCACTTTCTTTCTTGTGAATAAAGCTTTCTTCATTTCTTCAGCAAAATGATGCATAGTTGAATTTCTGTTCTGATTCATGATTAAACATTTGCTTTTCTCAGCAGAATGATGCATGATTGAAACTCTGCTCTGACTCATGATCAAACATTCATTCTTCTCGATAGAACAATGCATAGTTGAAACTCTGCTCTGACTCATGATCAAACATTTGCTCTTCTTGATAGAATGATGCATAGTTGAAACTCTGCTCTGATTCATGATCAAACATTTGCTCTTCTTGACAGAATAATGCATAGTCGAAATTCTGCTTTGATTCATGATCAAACATTTGCTTTTGTCAACGAAACAACATATAGTTAAACTTTTGCTTTGACTCATGATCAAATATTTATTCTCTTTAGCAGAATGACATGTGATTGAATCTTTGCTCTGATTCATGATCAAACATTCACTTTCTTCAGCAGAAGAATTTATTCTTCTGCGTTTTCATCTCATCTGAATAATATTTCTCTCAATCTCAATGATAGTGATAAACATTAACTCAATGTTTTTGCAAAAGCAGATGTTTCTTCTAATCTCAATGATAATAATAAACGTTGATTCAATGTTCTTATGAAGATAAATGTTTTTTCTAGTTTCAGCGACAGTAGTAGATCTTGACTCAATGTTCTTGCAAAAGTTGATGTCTTCTCAAGTTTCAACAACAGTAGTAAATCTCAATTCAATATTCTTGCAAAAGCAAATGTTTTTCTGACGAGAAATAATGATGTTTTGAAATCATCATTGAGACTTTTCGTCAGCAGTTGAGATTTTCTTCAAAGTCTGAGAAACTTCTCTGATTCTTCTTGCAAATGCTGATAAATTGATGATTTTTTCAAATAATCTGATGACTATTTTCTTGTAATTTCTGATGCTCAGAATCTTGAACTGTTGAGTGAAGATAATGAGTGTTGACGCTGACTGACTCAAGAAATTCTTCAAGAGTTTTCTCATATATGCTAAATCATGAGTGAACTTTCTCTTGTCTGCATCAATATCTTTCTTATAGTCGAGTCTTTTTAATGAATCATTAACAAAGTTGCTCACTTTCTTTTGATATGAGATCTTGAAGTTGTACGCAGTAAGTTTGTTGATTCACTTCATTTATCTGCAAGAAAGCTTGATTGTTGTCATGAAGTGTTGAAAATTTGCATGATTGTTGATTATTTTTATTTCATGTCAAGTCTCTTTTAAATAATGTCTTTAATGATTCATGCTTTCGATGATCATCAGCATTTTCTGATCATGTACATCATAATTTCTTTCAATCAATTATCACTTTCTCAATCAGATGATTACTGAGTGTCAATGTAGATTCTTGAGTATGATATTTGTTTATTAAAACATCATCACTTTCTCTGTAAATTCAAAGATATTCATCTTTAATCTTATGACTTTTGCAAAATTGAAGTGCTGAAAAACAACATTTTGAGCAAAGATGATTTTCAGCTTTTGAAAAGTGTTTTGAGCATTGTTGATGAATTCAATTCACTTCATTTATTCTTTAAGAATTCATCTCTTTTTTGCATTAGAAAAGAGACTCATTTTGAGATGATTAATCAAGAATGATGCTATTCTTGAATAGTTCTTTATGAATCAACAATAAAAGTTGACAAAGTTGAGAAACATTTAAATCTCTTTCATCATTCTTGATTGTGATCAATCTTGAATGATTTGCACTCAATTCTTCTTCATTAAAATTTCTCTTTTTTTTACTTTATATTCTAGAAAGAATAGCTTTTTCTTGAAGAATTCACATTTGAAGAGCTTGATGTAGAGCTTTAAAATCTGCAGTTTGTCAAGAATTTGATGTACATGATGAACATGTTTCTTGCGAATTTTGCTGAAGATCAGAATGTCATTCAGATAAATGAAATAAATAATGTTGAGAAATTTGAACAGAGTCTGATTCATATAAATCTGAAAGAAAGTTGATGCATTGATGAGATCAAAGAGCATCACAAAATACTCATATAAGTCAAATCTTGTACAAAATGTCATCTTTCATTCATCTTCTTCTTGTATGCAAAGTTTGTTGAACGCGTTCTTGATGTCAAGCTTGATAAATCACTTGATGTTTGCAAGATGATTGAGAACTTCATTGATTAACAAAAGAAAACATCTATTCTTGAGAGTAATTGCATTGAACTCTTAATAATCAATGCATGATTGCAGCATTTCATCTTTTTTAGATGTAAAGAGCATGAGCATCTCAGTTGAAAAGATGAAGTATCATATCATGTTTACTTGAAGCTGTTTCTTAATATACATCTTTTGTGCAATGAGTTTGACTGCAAAAAGATTGTACAAAGAATCTCAAAAAGTAATATGATTTTTCTTGATGCAAATAATGTAATCATGAAACTTATGAATTGAAAGAACTTTGACTTTTTGAGTGAAGAAATTCACGAAATTCGCAAATTCTTTTGAAACATTTAAGAATTGATCAACTATTGTATTCTCAATCTGTATGAGTTGAAAGTTTTCTTCTGTCATTGAAAAACTCAAAGAATCATAAAAAGCATTTAAAAGTGATTGAATGTGTATTATAATGCTTTGTTGCTTGAGATTCTGAGTTGATCGAGCGCTTGAAACTTCTCATTTCTTCTGATGATTACATTGATGAAAGAATTTGAGAGTGATTTTTCTTACAAGATTAGATTGATGAATATTGCATACAAAAAAACTTAATATAAGTCTTACTTCATTGAACATCATGTAAAATGATTCTGAAACTATTCTTCAATAAGATAGTCTCTTTCTTTCATTCTGAGCACACAAGATTCTTCAGCGTAAATGTTAATGAATAAACTCATGAATAAAATTGTACTTCTTAAAGAATGAAAGATTTAACATGAGATTTTCTGAAGCATATTCAACAATGATAAAGATTTTCAAGATGCATAAATTGCTCTCATTAAAGTTTTGAATGTTCAGATCAAGCAGTATTGTTTCATGTAATCACATTAATTTATTGTTGAAGAAAATTCTTATGAACTTTTAAGAATGAATATTCTCGATCTTATTTAAACGTTTCACGAGACTATGATGAATCATGTTTAACATACATTCAATGTTCATTATGACTTGAGTTTCAAGAAGATTAAGACATTCTGACTTAATCTTGACTATGAGAGTGAATGATGTTGTGACTGAGTCTGAGTTCTTCAACATTGTCAACGCGTTCAGTTCAACAGACAGTTGACTGATTAAGTTGATTCATTGAGTTTCATACTTTTCAATTGCTCTTTTTTCTTGAGCGATTAATAAATGAGAAAAATCTATTGAGTTAAGTCTTTTTCTGAGATGTCAACAATGAAAATGTTGTTAGAAGCAGAAAAAGCTTCTGAGAAGAAAGTTTTTGAAAAGACGAATCATGAGTTTGAACAATTCAATTCTGCGTGATTTCTAGATTTGCATCTGATGCATATTTTCTCATTGATTCTGCAATATTTTTTCTTTTGAAAGACTGTTTCTCTCAGTTCTGATTCTCATTGCTTTTGTTGATCATCAAAGTATTCTTCTTTTTCTTGATTATCAATTCTTTGCAAAAAACTTTGCAAACTCTTCTTGTGTGATTAATTCTTGAAAGATGAGTTCATTTTCAACTGTTGATTCTGTTGAGCATAGTTTGAAGCATGTTGCATGTCAATGTACTTCATCAATTCTCAACAGAATATCTTGCTTCATTGAGCGAAAGTTAGTATGATTAGCTTGATTTTGTTTAAAGAGAGTAACTCATTCAAAAATCTGAACAATAGCATTTTCTCAGACTTCATGATCTTAACACAATTTTGAAAATGTGTCTTGTTGAGTTTCAGAAAGAACAACATGCATGTTTAATCATTTCTTTTATAATAATATTTTATAAATTGTTTGCTTGATTCTGAAGTGACTTCATGTTAAGCAAGCATTGCTGAAAAGTCTTGAAAAACTTTGCTTATGTGATTCTACAATTTCTCTTCTCGACAGTCTTTTCAATCTGTTGAAGATAATGCATCTCTGTGATCTTTACATATTTCATGATGTAATCAAGCTTGTCATCGTCTTTGATGTAATTCATCTTGATGAAGTTCAACTTTAGTTTTCTGAGAAACAACTTCAGATTCTTGTTGATGATGAATTCAAACTTCTTCTCTTTTGAAAACTTATTCAAGAAAATGATCTTAAAAATAATTATTCTCTTCTTAAAAGAATCATCATTGACAAAAGAATTCTTTATGACTTTAGCAATGATTCTTTTGCAAAACTTTGATTCAAGATGATCAGATGCACGACTTCATCATGTTAAAAAGTAATCAGAGTTCAATGTGCAAAATGCTTAATTCAGATCTTTTAACAGAATGATGTTTTCAATGAACAATGTTTTGCATCAAGCACACATCTTCAAATAATTTTGTTGTCTCTGCAAGATCTTCACGTTATTGATAATGCTTTGAATTTCGTTGAGAATGATGAACGAGAATTCATGTTCAACGACTTTCATTCTTGTCTGAAGCAATGTATGCTATCTTTCTTTTCTTTCTACATTAACACAAGCACTTCTGATGTCTTTGTTCAACGTTGCATGACAACGAGTCTTTAATAAATTCTTCAAACTAATGCTTGTAAAATCGAAAGACAATCAAATTGATGAGATCATGATGTCGATGATGATCGCTTAATGCTGCATAAGATTCTTCATCAAGTTCAATTAAAATTTCTCTTTATTGTCATAAGAAATTTAATCAAGCAAAGTGAGTGCAAGTTTTGTGAAGATGACGAAAGTAAATGAAGCAATGCTCTCAAAAAACATGCGAATATTGCTTTCAAGAAGTGAAATTATGACATTAAGAAAAATCATATCTTGATCGTGATGCTTGAAGAGTATATCTATGATATCAATGATAATGATTGCTTGAATCAGAGATGCAGAAGTCTCAAGAATGAGAAGAAATTGAGATTCGCTATAAAGATTGAATGTCATATTTGAAGAATTGCTGTTTGAGTTGACGAGTTTTTTTTTTTTTTTTTTTGATTGTACAAACTATCGTCTCTGCAATAAAGTAGAATGTTAAAATTGTGAGTAGCTTGAGAAACATGCAGTCACACTAAAGAATATGCGCGTAGATAATATGATCAAATTTGATAGTAACTTAGTAATATCTATTCATATAGAAAGTTAATACTAGACTACAAAATACAGAAGTGAACTCTTCTTTATATACTTAAAAGACTAAGCTCAAGCATCATCAATGAAATCAGTGAAATTACATGCAATTCATGCAAGATTTCTCAAAGATTGTATGTGATTTAAACTTTTATCATTGATGAAATGTTGAAGTTTATATGTGACTTGAACTTTTGTAGACTCAGAGTCTCTGAGAATTGATGATAGAGATTCTTGTAGACTCAGTGTCTTTGAGAATCAACAGTAGAATTTCTTATAGACTCAGTGTCTCGATTCTCATAAACTCAGATTCTTGTCTGAAAATTCAATAATAACATTGAAGAATAATTCTTATGTTTATTCTTTATTCTCTGAAGAACTCTGACTTTCATAGATTTAAGTTTTGACATCTGCTTCTGCTTCTGCTTCTGCTTCAGCTGTCTGACTCGTAGCTTAACTATCAGCTGCTTCTGCTTCTGCTTTCGCTTTTGCTTCTGCTTCTGCTTCTGCTTCAGCTGTCTGATTCATAACTTAACTATCAGCTGCTTCTTCTTCTTTTATTTAGAGCTTGCTGTCATTGATGTGAAGAGCTCAAGATTTAAACGTAGTAAATCATTAATCTTTTTATTTCACATTCTTGTCTGTTGAGCTGAAATTACAACAGCTCATTTTCAAGTAGAAGAAGATTTTAAAGTAAAGAGCTCAGAATTTAGACGTAGTAGAAAACTAATCTTCTTTTGTCATATCTTTATTCGTTGATTCTCTCTTCTTTCATCAACAATCTCTTAATTCATGACTCTTGCAGTATCATAATTACTCTCAATTCAATTGATCTTTTGCTTCTTTCTTCTATTGAGTTCAAGAAGTTCAAGATTAGTAACATTCTGAATAGCAAATTTCATTATTGCTTGTATTGCTGCTTTACTCATCTTTTGAAGAATCTGACTAGAAGTTGTTTCTTTTATTGCTTGTTTAATAAGCTGCTGTACTTGAGAAATATTTGCAGATGTTAGAACGACTTCTAAATCTTTGTCAGAATCGATGTATGTGACTGTAGTCTCAACAGACGTAGTTGAATGAATGACTATGTTATACTGCTGTGATTGATTCAGTTTCTTAGAAGAAAAGTGCTGAAGTACTAATTCTGAGCTGAACAAAAGAAGCTTTATAGCTGTTCATGAATTTCTGATATTCAATGATGTAATTGCTTCATGTCAAGTCTGTTGATATAGCTTCAGAAAGTTCGTTTTATCAATTGAGTAGCTGTCTTCAAGTTGAGTAGCTCGCTGAACATGAGTCTTGTACGCAGTAGTCAATGAAGCAAAGACTTCAACATCGAGTGATTGAAGCAGATGAGTAGTGTGAGTTGAAAGACACAGTAGAATGATTTTCTGATTAATGTAATAGTCAATCATCTGAGTAGTGATATGAGAAGCATGATCATCAATTAATAGCATTTGATATTCATCTTTCTGACAGATTTTAGTTTCTGAATCGAAGCATTTCTGTATTCAGACTAGATTCAATTCATTGTTGATTCAGTCATTCTCGCTCAGAGCAATATGATCTTCTTTAAGTACTTCATATCAGATCTTCTGCTGTAGTTTTTCTTTGAAGATAATTCATGACTTCAAGACTCTTTCATTCATAGATATACACTCAATCAATGAGACTCACTCTCGATTGTCACATTGAGTCATATGAGTCTTTTCATACTTGAAAATCATGGCTCGAAGCTTAGCAATGACTCTCTGCATGAATTTCTTTTCGTTCATGTTGTAGATATCTTTTATCTTTATTTCATGCTTTTCTTTCAAACTCTGAAAAAGATTGAATCAGTCAGCTAAAATATCATGATTCTGAGTCATAGCACGCTCTTTGTCAAGCAAAGAAACATATGCTGTTTTGATTTGTGAATGATGTTTTAGAAACTTCTGAGATCAATTGATTTCGACTGACTTATCATCACTCTTTTTTATTAGTAGTTCTTTAGCTATTGAACGTACTTGCTTCACATGAGAAGATCAGTTTCAAGTCTGAAGACATAGAATTCAGACACATATAGCTTCTTCTTCTTCTTCTTGACTAAGTCTTTGAAATTGCTGATTGCATGCAGCAATAGTTTTTTGATCATTGATTCAATTTCAAAGAGTACTAGTTGATATTTCATATTGATGAGCGATTTTTGCTTGAGAAGAATTTTCGTTGACTGCTGAAGTCTCGTTTCAACGAGCATGAGCAAGCGTTATGCACTCTTTCTGTGAAAGTTCTATATCTTCAGAAGGTATGAAGAACATAGAAGGAATGAGAAGGGTGACTGTCATCGTTTTGCTGATATGTTGAAGAATTATATCAATAGAATATGAAATGTGGATTTTCAGCCCTATAGGGCTGTCCGACTGCTAGGTTTAGCCGATTGCTAGGTGAATCCTTCTAGTACGGATATTGACTCAGCGTCGCTTATTTGACCCATAGAAAGATTGAGGGGCAAGTTGAGATTCTCATGTGCGAGGTAGCAAGAAAAAGAAGGTTGCTTCTCAGTCTTCTCACGAGTCAGATAAGCGACGCTGAGTTAATATCTGTACTACATATGGTTAGCTGCCGTAATTCTGGGGTGGCAGGATTAACGACGGTTTAAGAAATATCATCAGTAACAAAATTATGATCTGTCACTCTTTCAACATAGTGACGAATGATTCAATCTGAACGAACAGAATCTTTCATAAAATTCTCGAGAAAGCATTTGAACTGTCTAGAACATAAGCTGCAAACAAGAGCTTGTCGAGATTCTTCACTGTAAGAGCTTCGATTCATATCTGAAGTTACATCGCGCTCTTAGGTGCAAGGGCGCTGCCGTGCAATCATACTTATCGCAGATGATCGCAAGATCTTTCAGGCAGGCCAAGGCGAGGCTTTTAGGGAATTTCACTCGTTCAGAGGTGAATGGCATTGCAGAGTATGATGGCAGCCTCTGCATTATCGTCTGGCAGGGAGATCGAAGGCTTTGCTGATGTCAGATGATTGCTCAGGCCTTCTTTGAATCGAGAGTTGAACATCGTCGCGAATACTGCGAAGGCTAGAGTGAGAACTTTGGAGAAAACAAGTAGATGTGTTTTGCCACCTGGACAAGAGACTTCCAGAATCGAATCATCGTTGGGATCAATATTGATTCAGTACTGACGCTTTGTTCTCTCTCATAGTGAATATTATACAGATGAAGATGAAGGTATGAGTTGAATCGACTAGAATCATATGGGGTCAAGAAATTACGGAAAATGCCTACCCGACTGAAATACACAACTGGGACATCACCTATTAGTCGAAGCTATCCGCCCAATAATGATTAACATTACGTCTCGAAGCGCGAAGCTATGACAAGATGTCTAAATTCTGAGACTCAATCTTTTCCCGACTTCTCGTTCAAGTAGTGGAACGCCCTTTATACCGGGATACTGCGAAGCCGTACTTTGCCATGTCTGCAAACACCCTTGCCTCGAACAAAGAGGGAGCAAAACAACATCTCCACTCTGCTCGAGAGGCGGTCCCTGAAACCCCTCATCAAAGCTCACCACGAAGATCACTTCATTGAACGGCATCAGTCAAGACCCAAAACCGTTGATAGGCCGTCATCATACGCCTTTGCGCATGGATACGACACGTTTGGCCGAATCTACTGGTAGCATTCCCGCCTCTTTCTTCCGAGAGGCGTTTGGCATTCCGCCGGTCAATTTCGTGTATCATTGGCGGCCTCATACCACGTCTCACCGTACTTCTATCCTGACAAATCGATGCCTCACACGATGCTATAACGCTAACATTTTCAATTTGAACGAAATGCTGCAAATGAGGCGCTGAAGGCCGGCTGCAGAATATTCCTATTGTGGCAAATGGATCGTGCATATCGGTCACAATGAGAAGTGTTCGATTGGTGGGGTTGCTTTTGGCTCAGGCAAAAATGATTTGAATTCTTATACAGTACATCGCCTGCTCCTTGTTTGCTCCCTTTAAAGCGGATTTGCTTCTTTTGAAAAACGGAATCGGTAATTCGCAGTTCGGGGTGTGTATAACACATATAATATACATCACTCGAAACCAGCTACGAAGTGCCGTCAACGCTAGCAAAGGCCTTCTTAGCCCCCGTGGCCGCGTCCATGTACATATCTACCGAAAGCCTCATGATAGCCAATGCATAGAACGTCTCTCGTTCTGCATTACCGGGAAAAGGTTCGTGAACCCCATCCCCTTCAGGACCCTAGATCTTGTAGGTAAAGTTGATATTGAGTCAGAGAATGCGCCATGTATATCCCTTGAAAGACTCCCGAAAAGCCGAAGGAGGCCGCTCTTTTACCAGAAACGGTATCTTATAGCTCTCTTGCCTTGGGCCCTTGGCCGACCTTCGCCGCGGCGTCCTTTTCGCAAAGGTAATGCAATTGATTACCCAGTGGTATTAATAGGCGCTGCCGCATCTAATCCAAAATATGCGACGATAGAGTATAGTCTGCCGTTTGCGGTAACGAGTAGTGTGACGGTTTCAAAGACGAGATGGAGGGGGGACTAATATAGGAAGGTGATGATAGCACAGTTTATTGGCGTGTCGGAAAGCGTTCGTTGCGGGTGCTCTCCTAAGGGAAGCTGTCACGCTGGTTGAGTTTCAATTATGCTAATAGTAATATGAAGTTTTCGGGGCGGACGAGCTTCGGTATGGGTAGAGAGTGGGAGAAGAGTAGGAGGATAAGATTGAAAGCGAAGGCATAACGGGTAGTTTTATTGACTCAGAAAGTGAGGATAAGGGGTATACGGAGGAAGAAAAGTCGCTTGAAGAGGAGGACGTTGTCGGGAATGCGGAGGCGGCGACGTTCAGACAGCCGGTGGTAGTTGAGCTCAGCTCTAGTTCTAAAATGGATTTGAAGGCTATTTTGGCTGTGGGCCTGTTGCTGATGATGAGACGGAGGGGGTTTGCTGAGCTGGAAAATAGCTCCCTCACAGAATACGTCGGTCAAACGCACGCTTTCTTTCGACTTGCTACCGATATCACATATTCAGCCGGATATGAAGTAGCGCTCGGACTCTATCGGGGCTGCAGGTAACGTTGCTGCTGTAGCGAATGCTACTACCAAAGGCGAGGTCTTATGCTTTGAGTTCAGCAAGAGGAAAGGAAACGCACTGGTATGTTTCCGTCGCCGGCGGAGGTGTATAATTTGCCAGGATATAGAAGTTTGAGGAGATCGTGATTAGTACGCCGTCTCCTTCTGGATTCGAGAAGGAATTTGAGGCTATGGGGACAATGGAGGAGAATCGTGATTCTTTGGATGGGGTCTGCAGAGTTTGAGAGGTCGGGAGTGTTTGTTGAGATTGATCGGACGGCTTGTTATATGTACTTATAGTGGCGCTCTTTGCAGTAGCATCAATCGCGTAGCTTCAACTACTCGAAGTATTCATTATTCGCTAGAAGACAACTTTGCGTACTCAAAGGCAACGTGACGATCTGCTTCGGCGCATTGAATATGTGCTTGTGCTGCATATTGCAAGGCACTGACCAGATCCGTTACCAGGATTTCATCTACAGCGCTGCGTGGGTGCATTGGCTCATGGTCCTGTGGCAGCGCCATCTTTTCCTTCCTCATCAATTCTGGCGGTTGCCGGTTACTTGAATTATGATGTCCTTCACTATCCCCGCTAGGAGCACTCACGATGCTCGTTCTCCCTATTCGAAGAAGGTTCTCGATGCTCTTAGCAGAAAACGTCAAAGAGAAGAAACACAGGCAGACTCCGTTTGCAACGATCAACGTGATGAATACATTGCGACTGTCGCCAATTGCCGCCGTGGGATCGAGTGATCTGGTTCAGACAAATCCTTGATAAATTGCAAGACCAAGTAAGAATGAGAAAATGGATACTTTGACCAAGGAGAAAGGGGCTGCCACGATGAATACCGCAGCGAGGGAGGCTTGAGCATCTGCTTCTGTGACGCCTGGGGGAGGGGGCAGTCTGAGCCAATTTCTGATTTGATCTGGATGATAGAGCTTGCCAATTGCTCTCTGAAGGATACAAGCATAATAGACAGAAAGGCATCCAGACACAATAGCAAGCAGTAGCAACGAGCGGGCGAGCCAATGAGTGGCACTCAGATTGGGAAGCGATAGCCCCGTGATTGCTACTTGCGCTATAATTGCACCCTGCGAGTCTCAGCGATCGTTGGTGAAGGTGAGCCTAATCTTGATGAATAGGGTCTTACTGCTACGGCGGTCATGTTGCACTCATCAGTGATGGCTTGTCTGAATGTTCCAGCGTTCTCTGCAGGATCATTCAAGATATCATTCAAGATATCATTCAAGATATCATTCAAGATATCATTCAAGATATCATTCAAGATATCATTCTCGATTCTCTCGTATCGACTAGCCGTGCCAGGAAAAGTGATTGAGAGCAAAATCGCAATGATGAATCCATAATTTCTGTACAAGAGTCGATACCGTCGGAATGCACCCCTACCAAGAACACGGCTAGTCACATCAGTGATCTTAGCAATAGCTTGGAGAGCTGCGATGATATTAACGACGATTCTGAGAGGATTCATGCCGTGAGGGATAACAGTAGCAAGCAAGCTTTCGCCGCTGTAGGCCGTAGATTTGATGAAGCTGGCAGAGCTACTTTCAAGGATCAGATAAGTCGTAGTAGTAGTACAGTAGTGGGTGATAGTGGGTAAGGTACGGAGTAGGTGTTTGAGGGATGGTGGATGGTGAAGGCTGGTTGGCTGGTTGGCTGGTTTACGGCGGCATCGGCAGTCTTGACAAGGTTTTCCTACAATTCGAAACGTTCCAAGACAATGAAAGTTCTTCAAAGTCTGTACAATGCTCGATTCATTCATCGCCCTCGCTTTAAATAGCGAGTAGCATTGTGTATTTTGCAGACTTCACTGACAAATGAATCTGTATTCACAGATCATGAGCTTTTACATGTTTGATTTCTTCTCAGGAAAACGTTGAATCTTGAAGAGATCATCACAGATGTTGCACAATTCTACTACAAACTGAGAGAGACAAATCTCTTCTAACTTAACTCGATAAATCTTCAATCGAGAACGAGAAGAACATTGAAAGACTACAGTAGCTGTATGAAGCAAGATTATAGCAGATGAACTGTTGTTTGCACTGCATAGACTAAAATCTAATCATTCACATCAGAAATGATGAAGCTTTCAAAAAAGCTTTGTTGACAGTGTGAAAGAAGAGCGAAATCAAAAAGATACAGAAGCGACTCAATTGATATCAGAATGCAAATAAGTTATTGACTTGCTGTAATCATTGAAATTTGTTGAGTCTCACTTGTTCTGAAGAGTCTGCTGATCATGCTTTGTTACTTAGTGATCAACAAACATAAATTCTTTCAACACTCAATGATCTTTTCATCAGAAGATTGAATGACTTAACTCAATGCTGTGAAGTTGCAGCTATCTAATAGTTTTATGAAAAGCAATCTCAGCAGTCTTTCAACAACTAATTCAAATTGCATTGATGCAAAGAGAATGATGATTGCTAAGCAGATGATTCTGCAAAGCTTACACTATCAAGCAATAAGAACACATCAGAAGATTATTGCTGAGACACATTTGAAAACATTTGAGTGAATATTGCAAGACAATTCATGTCAACTTCAAGAAATGACTTCAATCTCAGAATAATGTCTATTGAATTTCTGAAAGAGTTGAATCAGAAAAGTCTGCTTTGATGAAATACTTGAGTAACAATTCTAGAATCATGAAAATCTTGCAAACTTAAGTAGATAATGAGAAACTCATTATTGCAAGCTTTTACTTTCAAAACGCTGAAAGCTTGATGCAGAAATCTCAACAAGATTTACTTCAGTCTCTTTTGCATAAAATTCTTAGTGAGTGTTGAGATCTGATTTTGAGAGTTTGTTCATTCAGATAACAAACTGAGCGTTTATTCATCAGTGAATACAAGTCATGAAGTTGTATGAAACTCTTTGCAACACTTGACATAATCAAGCGAGATCTGTCAGTCATGAATAAACTGATCATCAAGACGAATTTCAATATCAATCTTCTGACTCGACTTGAGTACTCGATATCAATCTTCTGACTCGACTCGAATACTCGATTTCAACATTCTGACTCGATCTGATATTAATCTCAAATCAATACTCAATTCAAGTTCTCGATTTAACTTGTCAAGAAATCGAAAATGATGTCAAGAGAGTTAAATATAGAAATTTTTCCGAATTTTCGCCTTTGCATTACCTTTTTGCATTATCTTTTTGGTAGAAAGTCATAAAGAGAAACATGAAGGGAAACATGAAGGGAAACATAGAGATTGTTTGATAGAGAGCTTTGATAGAGAGTTATGGTAAGAAGCTATGATAGAGAGCTATGATAGAAAGTCATGATGAGAAACTATGAAGACTGTTTGATAGAAAGTCATGATAAAGAGTCATAATAGAAAGTCATAATAGAATATCTATCTATCTATCTTCATGTCTTGACGAATCGAGTCGAAAATTTTGAATTGATACTCGATTTCAATTCTCTGACTCGACTCAAATACTTGAGCTGAACATCTCAATTTGACTCAAATATTCAAGTCAAGAATTCTTACTTGAATCAAGTCTTGACAAGTCGAGAACTCGACTCAATCTTGATGACTTGACTTGACGTGATCAGTCTAGTCATGAAGTACTGTTTTTTTGTGAACGAGCTTGATGAGTTCAATAAAGATCAAATCAAGATCATTATGATTCTTAAAGACTTAGTCACTTCACTCAATATCAAGATCTGTCTTTCTAGTTGATCTTGAAATCACTTCATGAAAGCTTTTGATATCAATTTAAGTCAAATGCTACGACTAAAAAAGCTCATACAAGATGACATTCTTCTTTACATAAAAAGCACATTCAAAGAGAACAGTTGCTTCATGCTGTTATCAGCGAAGAATTCTCGATGCAATGAGCTAGTTCAAGAAATTATTGAAAATGCTTATGAAGTCTTTCTCTGAGTTTTTCTAGTCATACGCTTTCTTCTTCGTGATTTAACTCATGCAGATGACATTTACATTATGCAAATAACATTTATGATCTTCAAAAAAGACTTTAACTTTTGTTGAATGAACTTAAAGCTTACTTTTAGAAAATGTTTGAGAACATTGAAGCTTTTTATCAAGAGAAAACAGCTCAAACCTTACAACTAGCACTGAAAGCTAAACAGTTGCTTTTGATAGTAATCATCTCATTCTATGATTTAAAGAGAGAGAATCTCAACTATGTACTCAACAATTCTATATCATTTCTTTCTAAGAAGAACGTTAAGATTTTATACAAGATAGCGAGAAAGTAATTTAATGCTCATTGTCAAGATCTTCTAATCATTAGCATGATTAATGCTCATCAATGTTTTAAGTATAACGTCAAATTTCTGCACAGAACAGTCAGAAATTTTCTAAACACTCAGAATATGCAAATCATACTAAAGAGTTGAATCGCAAAATCTTTTAATGTCGCAACATCACTATGCAAAACAGAAAAGTGAATTGACACAGCTCGAATTTTTGAATTAAGCATACATCATACTTTTTCTGCAGATTAAAAAGCGTCTTCAAGTTATTTATTATTTAAACTATTTTTATTAACTTATTTTACATACTTAAAAACGTTTATTAATGAGCATAAAGATTAACAACAAGATTTATCTATACATGATGTTGACTATAAATCTTTTGATTCTATTTTGTGTTTAAATAGAAGTTAAAAGAGTCAAGAGATTTCAATTTGATGCAGTTTGAACAATGTTAAAACATTGCATGATTAGAAAAGTCATCATGCAGAGTTTTTATCTATGTGACAACATCTTTTCTAACAGTCACAATTTGTCAGAATCATGTCTAAATGATACAATCAATGAAGATCAGAGTTGATAGTGCTTGATCTTTAAAGATAGCTATAACTGAATATTAAGAATACAGAAGAAGATTGATACAAAAGCTTTTATTTATGTAATGTTCAGAGACTGTGTTAAACTCGAAAGAAATGTGTTTGTGACATGAGAAGAATATGATGTAAATGAACAAGATGTTGATGAAAGAAAAGAATGTTGAAGAAGAAAAAAAAAGATTGAGTCATATCTGAGTCAAATCTGACTAGCTCGCTGATTAGCTCTAATCATTACGCAGAGAACTTGCTAGCGTTCACTGTAAATTAATTAAAGCTTCAGTCTTGTTCAGTCTTATCAATCTTGATACGCTCGTAACATTATTCTCTTCTTCGAAAATTCATGTTTGCATGAATGTAGTTTATTTGCTCACTTTTGTTGATAGTTATTTCGATATTTAGCGCGATTTGTTTGAATATAGCTTATGAAATTCATTCAAAATTTTCTCTGAGTCATGAAATTTCTCTTTATCAACATAGTATCATTCATTGTCTTTATCTAAATCTGTTCATTTAACTTTATACTGTATTCAATCTCAATAGCATCTGAAGTTCAATATATTGTTTATTTTTCAATGTTCATCGTCTTCAATAGTGATTGATCTGAGTGATTCTGAATGCTGTTCTGATAGAAAATCTTCTGAATATAATTGCAGTAACTTCAAGCTGAACATTGAATGCAAATGCTTTATGCTGACTGATAAATAAAAATAATAGAAGATACTCACTTTGACAGTGATTTAATAAAGATTTAGCTGTTTATCTTTCAAATCTTTGCAGAGTCTCGTTGTCTTGATATTTCTGAAAGATAGTTAAATTCAATCGTCTACTTTATAAATGATGTCTCATCTATGTTTATTGATCTGAACTTTGATGATCAGCTTCGTTTTTTTCAATTGTTAATGATCAAAGTTCAGTAACTCTTTCATTCAAATGATAATATCATTTGCTTTTTTAGCTTTAAGTCGTTTATGAGTTGTTTCATAGTCAATCATATTTGAATCAAAACTTATTCAAGAGTGAAATTCTTTATTGAAGTAAAAGAGAATCATTGAAGTGATCAAGAAAATATTTAAATTGTCACTGAATTTCATCATAAATATTCATTTAATTCAGTCATCTTGCATGTAATTGCAGTAGATTCTAAGTTCGCATTCAACGTCTTGATTAACTTGTTTTAATTGATCATTGATATCAGAATGATAGACTGTGAATAGACTAGCTGTAATTCTCAGTCACTTGCAAAGACTCTTTCACATAGTCAATATGAATTGAGAATCTCTGTCTGAAACGATAGAACTGAATAGATCATGCAGTCAATAAACATTTCATAGCATAATTCAAATCATTTCTTCAACTGAGATGTCATCATCTTTTCAATGACAGAAAACATAGTGACGTTCTTTGATGAGATAACATATGATTATGCAAATGACATTATAGCTTTCTGACAGAGATAGTTCAATGATGAAGTTCATAACTATATCTTTTCAGCATTTCTATGAAATCGAGAGAGAATAATGAAGTTCATTGATGTTATTTCTAGAGACTTTGCTTCGCTGACAAGCATGATAGTTTCAAATGTATTGTTAAATAGTAGCTTAATAATCTGATCAATAGTAGAAACGCTGAACTAGATCAATGATTTATTTATTGTCAAGATGAGAGATTGAAGATTGATCATGCACTTTTTGTAGTAATTTCGTGTGCATGTTTTCAGAGATTCACAGTAGATCTTTTCTAAACAGAACGTCGTCAATGATTTCGCAGTTCTTCAGTTTAGTGATATGAAATTTGAGCTTGTTTTCATTCATAGCTTGTTTATATTTGCTGCAGAGCTCATCTGTTTGATTAATCATTCATACTCATTGATAGAGATTTGCTTTCAATTCAATAGATAGAATATTATAGACTGATTATCATGTTGAGTTTCGAGTTAACATTTTGAACTTAAATTGATATTGAGTCGAGTTGCTTACATTTTCAACTCAATTCAAGTCGAATTGCTCATATTTTCAACTTGACATGACTCGACTTAACTGAGAATTGAGTCAACTTGATTCAACTCGTCAAGAACTTGAGCTTGACGTCAAGAGAGCTAAATATAGAAATTTTTCCGGTTTTTTGCTTTTGCATCATCTTTTTGCATTACCTTTTTGATAGAAAGTCATGACGAGAAACATGAAGACTATATAATAGAAAGTCATGAAGAAAAGTCATGAAGAGAAGTCATGAAGAGAAGTCATGAAGGAAAGCTATAGAGAGAAGTCATGACGAAAAATCATGAAGACTGTTTGGTAGAAAGATTTGATAAAGAGTTATGACGAGAAATCATGAAGAGAAACATGAAGAAGAACATGAAGAGAAACATGACGAGAAACATGAAGAGAAACATGACGAGAAATATGAAGAAAAACATGAAGAGAAACATGAAGAGAAACATGAAGATCATTTAACTTTGATAGAAAGTCATGACGGAAAAACATAATAGAAAGTCATGAAGAGAAATCATGTAGACTGTTAAATCAAGCTATTTACATTTATCTAATATCTTGTCAAATAAAGTCGAGTTTTTGAATCGAGTTGTTGAATCAAGCTTCTCAATTCAATCTGAGTTCTCAAGTTCAACTTCTCAATTCAACTCAACACTTTTTCAAAAAAATTTCAATTTAACTTGACACTTTTCAAGTCGAGTACTCAACTTGACGTGATCAGTCTAGAATATCAACTTTATTAAGAATCAGAATAGTCTGAAAACAATCTTCAAGACGCTGAGCTGATTCAGAAACGTTCATTAGAAACATTCTGATTAAAGCATTGACTTTAGTGTTCATTTTATCTGATTTAAAAATGATCTGAAAGTTGAACTTTAATAGAATGTTCAGATAGTTGACTTGTCATCAATTTAACTGTTTGTTTTTCATGAAAATCTTCAAAGTCTGATGATTAATGAACATTTAAATGAGTAGTTCATTGCATTTCAGCTCAAGTCATCAATGTTCAAAGCATCAAATAATGACTAACAATTTCTTGTCATAAATGTAATAATTGATTTCAGCGAAGATCATGCTTATGCTGTAGAAGATCATTAAATAAAGAACTTTCTCATCATCATACTGAGATAGTATTTCATCTTTTACATAGTTCAAAGCATTAATCTTCAGAATAGCTTGTCTTTTAAGATCAAAGTGACGAAATATTGAGATTGAACTGACTTGTTTCTTTAGATTGTCAAAGACTTAAACACAAATTTCATTTCAAACAAAAGATGTGTTCTTTCTAGTCAGCTGAGTGAATGATTTGACTAGTTTTGAGAAGTTCTTAATAAAACAACGATAGAAGTTAACAAATCTTACGAAGCTTTGAATTTCTTTTAAATTGATTAAAGTGATTCAGCTGACTATGACTGTTACTTTGCTGAGATTTATATGAAGATTGTTACGAATGTGTCAAAGATTAAACTCTAATCAATTTGCAGTGAACGCTAGCGAGTTCTTTGCATAATGATTAAAGCTAGTCAATGATCTAGTCGAAAGCTGATCTAGATCTGACTCAGATTTGACTCAAATATGACTCAGCATTTTTTTTTCTTTTCTAGCATCTTTTAAATCAGCTTCTATTGCCTTCTAGATAAACACACTTCTTTGTGTTACGAGTAGTTAACAGATGTTTATGACAAACACATTTCTTTGTGTTACAAACATCTTTTCAATAAACATTTTTCTTGTGTTTCAACACATTATCTTTGAAACTAGCGTCGAATCTGAGTAACTACTATATAAAGCGTGTTCTTCTTGTCTTTTGTATCTTCTTTCTTCTGTATTCTTAAAGTTTTAGTTATAACTATCTTTATAGATTAAACATTCTAGTCACGTATGCACTCTGATTAGTTTCTAGACATGATCTCAACATTACTTTAAGAATTTATTAATCACATGATACTGATTTCATTACTCATTCAAGTTCACTTAATTGACAACAAGATGAGTATAAAGAAATTTGTGTATCTAATAATAAATGACATTGAAAGACAGAACAACATCAAGAAATTAATGAAATCAACGAAAACATATGATCATGTGATTGCTAGAAAATCTATCGCTCAGTCAGTAGCATCAGTTCAAACTGATTAATAGTGTCACGATTCTAGTCTTGTCAGACTCAGTCTTCTAATCTTGTCAGATTTATTCTCACTTCATCATCTTGACTAGTCTTTATTGAGTCTAGCGTCGGCTGAGAAACACACATATGTAGTCAGCTTCTTTTCTGTAGCTATCTTTCTTTCTTAGCATTTATCTTCTAGTTAAATGACACTTCTATCTGACTCGCTTTAGACAGATTTCTAACATTAGATAAATGCTCATCATTTACTACTCTGCTATCGATGAATAAATGATATGAAACAATCTTTTCAGTAAGGAAAATTTGCAAGAAATTCTTCAAATTTGCATCATCATTTTAGATTGCAAGAGATTCTTTGATTTTACACTCATTTTCATCATTCTATTCGCAAGAAATTCTTCAAATAAAGCACTCAATTATTACCTGAAGTTCACAAGAAATTCTTTGAATTTTCACTCATCAAAAAAAATCAATTCAAAACATCAACTTCTCATCTACTCTTATCTCAACAACTTTTATCTTCTCTCATCATGATATGTAACGTCAAGTCAGTTGAGTTTCAAACAACTCATCTGCTTAGAAGCATTGTCAATAGAAGAGTTTCACTTCTACTCATCAATGCTTCAGTTGAAGCTGAGAAAGCTGTCATCTCATGAAACATAAACATTGAAGAACAACTGTTTCATTGAGTCAGCAATCAATTCAACAAAGTCATCAATATGCTGAACGAGCTTTGAAGTCAGCAAGACTTAATTCTACAACTCAATGAACACTGACTTCTTGTACAAGATGATCACAAAAAGAGAGCGAAACAACTAAAAGTTACTTTTGATAAAAATGATGAGCTAGAGAAAAAGATCAATCAGTTACAAGGCGAGCGATTGAACTTCAGAGTGAAACAACATTAAGCTGATCGATCTATATCTTGTCAAGATACTCAGTCAGCTGAGCAACGAATCAATCAGAAAGAAGCTCGCTTTCAACGAGAATCTTCTACTTTATCTGATAACGAAAATGAGAATGATCATCACAAGTTGATTAAGCTTTCGAATTCATTCATCTTCATCGAAACAGATGATTCTATCTGAAAGACATGAAACATCAAAATAGCTGACAAGCTCGATGTCAACGTGAATCATTACTCTACTGAAAAGATTTGTATTGTCTATATGATTTTCAGACTAGAAGACGATGCTGATCAGCAAATTTATGCAAAGCATTGTGTTGATGCTCTCTCATTCTATCAATCACTATCAGAGCTACTGAAACATCTGAAAAAAATTTGCGAAGATCAGAATCTGATTTGAAAGTGTCGTTGCAAATACGTCGCTCTGAAGCAGCTCAACAAGCTCTTCAGCTTTTTTTATTCAGAATTCACTAGAATATTCAACTTTTTGAACTACAACAATGTCACTCTGATGAACGACATTCAGAATAAAATCAACAATCATCTTCAGAACGCGTTATCAGTTTGCCTTATAAAGTTTAGCTCACTTGATAAGCTTAAGATCTTTCTTCAAGATGTAAATAACAAACAACAAGTCAATTATCAGCTACGTGACGAGCAACGAACAGTCAAATCGATAGCAGCTTCGAAAAAACATTTTGTTTCTTCGTTGACATCAGCTTCAGCCTCAACTACTAGCTATGTTCAACTCACTACTTTTTCCATTCTTGAATCTGAATAATCAAGAATGTCAATCATCTGCTTCAACTGCAAAGTATTGAGTCATCGTTCAAAGAACTGCTCTCAGCTGAAGATCAGTACTTCAACATCTTGTGCATTCATTTCTTGTCTCAATGAGATCATCATGTCGAAAGAAGAGAAGAAATCATTTACAGAGAAATCGAAGAATGAGGCAAAAAACTAGTGACTTTCATCAAAGACGTGATGAAAGATGTGTTAATTTCTTCAACAATGAGCAGCTCAAATGATCTCTTTGCTTCAAAATCTTTGACTATTGAATGTGTACTATCTAGTAATGAAATTAGTTACTCATTAAAGTCATTAATTGACATTGAAGCAGCTGACTATTCATTCATTAATGAATTAATCGCGCAGAATGTTTGTGATTATTTGCAAATTGAATTTTTATCTTTAATCAAGCTCAAATCAATAAGAGAATTCGATGATCATTATGCAAAAAAGCTTATTACTCATGCGATTTATTTGAATCTAACTGTTCAAGATTATATGAAACGTTTCGTCTTTATGCTGATCACTCGATTAGATCAACATCAGATGATTCTTGAAAAAACATGAATGAACAAGATCGAGATCACTATTGATATGAAAGATGATTGTTTTCAATTTTCTAGTTTCGAAGCTCATATCAAAGCTTCTATCAAAGCTCATTCGACTGTTCTTTCGAGCAAGAAAATCGCGATAAAACAGAAAAGTTTAATCTTTACTCAAATACTAAAGAGATCTATTTCTTCTGTCATCACTCAACTCAGCGAGAAGTCATCTTCATTCAGTAAAATGGTGAAATCATTTAATTCAGTCAACTTCGCTTCGTCTTTCGATTCAATGAACATAGCAATGATAGAAGCTATTGCATATAAATCACTAGTCAAACGGTTGAATGTGACTACTTTCACGATCATCATCACGAAAATCGATTGACTTCTAAAAACAGCTAGAAATAAACTCGAAGATGTAAATCTACAAGAGCTTTCACACGAAAAGATCTTGAAAGAAGTCAAAGCTAAGCTTTCTTCGAAATATCATGACTATCTAGACGTGTTTGATCGAGCAATGATTGATCAACTATCTTCTCATCGTTTCTACGATCATAAAATTGAGTTGATTAACGAGAAAACATCTTCTTGAAGTCATCTCTATCATATGTCTGATTACAAACTTCAAAAGATAAAGAATTATCTGATTAAGCATCTGAATAAAGACTTTATATCTTCTAGCTCAGCTTCATACGCTTCGCTCATACTATTCATCGAAAAGAAAGACAATAGCTTGCGTTTCTGTGTAAACTACAGAAAGCTCAATGCTTTGATCAAACGAGATCGTTATTTCTTATCGCTAATAGACGAAACTCTCGCTCGTATTCAAGATAACAGATATCTGACTCGATTGAACATTATTGTCATCTTCAACAAACTGTGTATGCATTCAAGCAGCGAAGATTTGACTATCTTTATCACCTCTTTTGATTTCTACAAATATCACGTAATGTCTTTTGAATTAATCAACGACTCGACTTTCTATTAACACTATATGAACGACGTGCTATTTAACTATCTTCATCAGTTTTGTCAGGTCTATCTAGATGACATTATCATCTACAGCAAAACACTGAAGAAACATAAGCGACACGTACGATTAGTTTTACATAGACTATGAGAGACTGATCTTCAGATGAATATAAACAAATGTAAGTTTCATGTTCAGAAGATCTTCTTTCTGAGACTATTGCTATTCATTAAAAAACTAAAGATGAATCTCAGAAAAGTACAAGCAGTAGTTGAATGATCTACTTCTACAAATCTCACTCAGATGCAGTTCTTCGTCGACTTCTGCAATTTATATCGACGTTTTATAAAGAACTTTTCGAAGATTGTTCATTCTCTGATTCAGCTAACTCAAAAAGAGATGATATTTGAATGAGATCAAGCTTGTCAAACGATCTTTGATCATATGAAGAAACGAATGACTGAAGTCTTTATTCTTCGTCATTTTGATCAGAATAGAAAGACTATTCTTGAAACAGACTCATTCAACTACGTCAATGATGACATACTTTCTCAGTATGACGACGAAGAAACATTGCATTCAATGATTTACTACAGCAAGAATCTGAGTCTCGCTGAGTGCAATTACAAGATCTATGACAAGAAACTACTAGCAATCATTCATGTCTTTAAGCATTGACGATCTGAGCTGAAATTGACTGAGTTATTCATCAAGATGTTCACTGATCATCAAGCTTTAACGTTATTAATGAAAGATAAAGAGCTAAGTAGACGTTAAATGCGCTGAATACAAAAGCTCGTTGACTTCAACTTCAAAATCATGTATCGTTCAGACAAACAAAACATCAAAGTCGATGCATTGACTCATTGAGTTGATTCAGTTTCTAGAAGTCTTGAGAATGAACGATGTTGCTATCAGCAAACTACGATTCTCACGTTGAATTGAATGAAAATCGCTGATTTAAAAGAGAAAGAGAACGATGAATCAATTTATCAATTGATTCTAGAAGCTAACAGAATCAACGAGAATTGTATTTTACTTCATAAAGTCGTATTAAAAGATAAAGCTCAATACAAAGATACTAAATTAAGAAATTGTCGAGTTCAGAACGAAATACTATATCAAGATGATCTTCTACGAGTTTTCTTTGATAAGCATCTTCAAATAAAGTTAATTCAGAAAGTGCATGATTAATCTTTTATTAATCATCTTGAAATTCTCAGAACAATGAAGATCATAAGAAGATACTACTATTGATCTTCAATGCAAAAGACAATAAATCAATATATTTGAAACTGCTACATTTATCAGCGATCAAAGACTTTTCAAGATAAATTCAATGAACTACTACATTCTTTATTCATACTTGAACAGTGATGAAAGAACATAGTCATGAATTTCATCATTGACTTATCTTCTTCGAAAGACAAAAACGTCATACTAACAGTGATATGTAGACTGTTAAAGAAACGACATTATATTTCTTGCTTCACTGATGACGAGAGAATCACGGCAGAAAAAACAGCTGAGCTAATGCTTCAGTGAATATATTGAATACATGATTTACTCGATTTCATTGTTTTGAATCAAGACTTTCAATTTATCTTCATTTTATAAAAGTCGCTTTGCAAAAGACTAAACATTAATCTTCAACTCTTCACAGTTTATCACTCTCAGATCGATGATCAAACTGAACGAGTCAATCAGAATGTTGAAAGATATCTTCAATTCTTCTGTTTGTACATGCAGAATAACTGAGCTAAGCTACTATTCATGATTGAGTTCATTGACAATAATGCTCTGTTCTCAGTCATTTTATTGATTTCTTTCTTTCTAAACAAAGACTTTCATTCTTGTATGAGCTTTGAACTCGATGTCATCGAATATGAAAGTTCTCATGAACGCTTGCAGACAACTAAAGTTGAGAATATATTCAAACATATGAACAAAACACTGAAGTTTGCTCGCGAGTTACTAGTCAAAACATGAGAACAAATGATGAAACAAGTTAATAAGCATAGAAAAGAAGTTGATTACAAGATCAAATCAAAGATGTTTCTGAATAAAAGAAACATTGTTACAGTGAGATCTTTCAAGAAGCTAGATGACAAAATGCTCAATTCTTTCACCAATCTGAGTCTTGTTGACTCTTCATATAAACTGAAATTATCAGAATTTATGCATGTTCATGATGTATTTCATTCTGATCTGCTTCGCTCTGTCGTCGATGATCTCTTGCCTGATTAAAAGAATGAACTCTCAGATTCAATAGTGATAAACGACGAAGATGAGTGAAAAATCGATGATATATTGAATTTTCGTCGATATCGAAGATGACTTCAGTATAGAGTCAAATGAAATGACTATGACAATGATCTCAATTGATACAACGCGAATGACGACGAATTTATGAACGCTCAGAAGATCATTGACGATTTTCATATTCAATACTTGAACAAATCGCGCTAATTAACAATTCAATCAATCACGATGAGCAATCAATTGAGTCAAGCAGAAAATACATTCATGCAAACATGAATCGTCGAAGAGAGAAAGTAATGTCACGATTCTAGTCTTGTCAGACTCAGTCTTCTAGTCTTGTCAGATTTATTCTCGCTTCGTCATCTTGACTAGTTTCTATTGAGTCTAGCGTCGACTGAGAAACACACATATGTAGTCAGCTTCTTTTCTGTAGCTATCTTTCTTTCTTAGCATTTATCTTCTAGTTAAATGACATCTCTATCTAACTCGCTCTAGGCAGATCTCTAACAAATAGAATCAATGATAAAGAATCTTCATTGATTGCTTAAGAATCATCAAAAGAATTTTCTCAAATTAGCAACACTCTTCTTTGAAGATTAAACACTTTAACAAACAATCTCACTACATACTATCAAGCATCGTTTTTCGCTTGATCAGCAACTCTTCGCTATGATTCAATTATCTGTAAACAATTTCTTTAAGAATAATCAAAGCTCTTATTCTTCTGACACTACAGATTCAGTTATTTGTTCTGAGCTATCATTTTGTATATTGAAATATCTTAGAATTGATGTTGTATGAAAACATCAATACTTTTTGTCTCATTCTCAGACTCTTGATGAATCTTGTGAAGCTTCTACTTCATGAGATATAAAAAATGTAAAGCAGCTACAACATTGAATCGAACAAGACTCAAAGATTTTTCTAGAAGATTTAAACAGTCTTCAAACTCAATGAGATCTAGATGTGAAAGCTTGTGAGCTATTTGACAAGATATCAAGTGAACAAATATGAAAAACTCGTTTCGAGAAAATAAATAAAGTCAAAGAATGCTTAAATCAATTAAATCAGACGTTTTAAAATCAAGTGACTGAATTGCAACATCAACTGTGATCATTTAAAGAAGTCACTTCTTTCTCTTTTATTCTGTTCAATTTCTTCAAGCGATTTCAAAAGCTTTTGAATTCATCTTTGTTTACTGATGAAAAAGAATTTATCTGAAATGATTAACAAGAAAAGATTCATGATAAGTTAGAAATCAACGTCAATCATTTTGATATTAATAGAACTATTTTGATCTACGTTCACTTCAGAATTGAAGAAGACGCAGTCAAAGCTACTTTATCTTGACATCAACAAGATTCATTGAATCTCTATATCACAGTCAATGATCTGTTAAATGAACTTGCTCAGCTTTATGATGATCTCGACAAAGAGACAAACTTTCGAAGAAAATATGTTAATCTCTCTCAAGAAAAGAGAAAATTCAGTGACTTTTATTCAATGTTTCAACGTCTGTTCTTTTATCTAGAATATCACGAAAAGCAATTGATCATTGATTTACAAGACAAGATAGTTTATTGTCTTCATGCAACTTAAAGTAGTCAATTGATTCAGTCAAAATCTCTGAACGAAATTCATAACTATCTGATTTATTTGAACAATGAGCATCAAGTCATAAGTGACATCAAAGAAAAGAAATTTCTGAACAAAGTCAGAAAGCAAGTCATCTTTGCTGAAAAACGAGGTTCATTGAATCTCTATAAAAAGATTGAAGTCACTACATTCGTTGATCATTCAAAATCATACAACGCGATTTTGACTAGCGTCAAAAACATCAATCTACAAGCTGAAATCTGTTTCATCTGTTACAAATCTGATTATACTTCTAAAGAATGCTCTGATCGAACTTCAAGAATCAATGCATTAGAAGATGACGAGTTTGATCAATTTACATTAAACTTTGAGTCAGATTCTGATTCAAAAAACTAGTTATCTCTTTCAAAGTCATCAAAGAAATAAAGATCATATTTTTGTGCAGTCAAATCAAAGTTCTATTGAAAGAAAACTATTTTGAGAAGTCATTTCTGATCAATGCTTCTCTTATCTCTCAGAGCAATTCTTTCAGTCTTCGCTCTTTGATAGATAGTGATTTCGTCATCTACACGCTGATACATGACAAGCTAGTCAATAAGATATGTCAGAAACTTGAAATACAATCTATATCACTAGCAAAAGAGAAGTTAATACGAGACTATGATGAGAAGTTAGTTAGAAAGACTATTACTCATAAGATTTTACTCAATCTCATGATTGAAAGTCATAAGAAATTGACTATGTCAATGCTGATAACTGATATTGAGCATCATAAAGCTATATTGAGCAAACTTTGAATGAACAAAAATGAATTTTTATTGAACATGAAACATGATACTATCGTATTTTCTGATTAATTGAATATTTCTATTTCGATTTTTTCAATCTTGTCAAATACAAAGCACTCAAGTTAATCGCGATCAACTTCAAGCTCTTCAGCAGCTCATAATGTCAAGAGATAGAATACAGATGCAATATAGAGAGCTTTGAAATCAACAGAGCAAGCATGAACATATGCAACTAGATAGGTAAATCTAAAAGATAAACTAGATACAGATGAGTAAATAAATAAATAGATAGATAAATATGTCTCTATGTTGATGTTTTCGTCTAGAAATGAGATGAAAAGATGAGTAAAAGATGAAGAAGAAAACTTCGCTTGAGAAACCTCTATAAATGATAGTCAATATTCTCATGAATTTTGAAGATGCAACTGAGTCATGCTTGAAAAATCTCTATCAATAGTAACTAATATCTTCGTGAATTCTAGATGCAATTGAATCAATGCTGTTTCATGAGTCATTGAAAGATGAGACTTCGTCTTACGACATTCTTTCTTCACTCATTTAATGTTCATCTCTTGAGCATCAATGTGACTCTTTTATAATACTAGCGAGACGAAAGCGAAAAGCGAATGACGTAGATTGAAGTCATAAATGTAATTTAAGCGAAGTTACAAGAATTGAATATGTTGAATAGCTAGTAGAATGATAGTTAAATGACAAAGTATTCAAGAACGAAGATGAAGCTTTGAACATGACTAGCTAGTAAATCAATAGCTAGAGAGCGATAATTTCTGATGCAAGAACGAAGCATTAAACATGACTAGCTAGTAGATCAATAGCTAAAGAACGATATTTTCTGATGCAAGAGCGAAGCTTTGAACATGACAAAAATGAATAGAATCATCAAGATTTAACTCTAATCATTACGCAGAGTACGCGCTAAAGTTCACTGCGTAATGATTAGAACAAGTCTCAATCAAATGAGATAGTAGTCACTGAATCGACGAAAAATTGAGAACGACGAGATGTAAAGATGATTGCATGATTGATAATCAATATTCTCATCAATTCTGAAGATGCAACTCAATAACTTTGCTCAAGAAGTCTTTATTAATAGTAGTCAATGTTTTCATGAATCTTGAAGATGCAACTCAATAGCTTTGCTCGAGAAATTCTATCAAAAGTAGTCAATATCTTCATGAATTCTGAGTGCAATTGAATGAATGTTGTTTCATGAGTTATCGAGAAATGAGACTTCGTCTCATGATATTCTTTCTTCACTCATTTAATGCTCATTTCTTGAGCATCAATCTGATTCTTGAATGATACTAGCAAGACAAAGACGAAGGCGAAATCGAAATTGAAATCAAAAGCAAAAGTGAAAGACGAAGATCAAAGATATGAAATAAACTAGAGCGAAGATGAAGCTTTGAACATGACTAGCTAGTAGCTCAATAGTTAGAGAGCGAGATATATGAGAACGACAATAAGATGTAAATAGTCACATGATTTTACGAAGTAGTAAAATCTACTCTGTCACTGAATATCTGACTGTACAGTTTCTTATTTTCCCTACGAAACTATTTTGTTTCTTATGAAATCATTTTCTTTCTTCTTTCTTACTATTTCTTATTCTTTATATATAATAAAAATGAAAATAAAATTGAGCAATGCTAAAGTTTAAACACTTAATCTTCGCATTTACAGATCTGAGCTGAATTTATTGAACTCAGAAAGATAGTTTCGTCTTTGATCTTTGAAGAAATCGCTTTAAAGAACGTGATGATAAGATAAAGATAAAGAGCGAAATCGAAGTTTTGACAGAAAAGTGATATGTAAGCTTGAGAAAGACATGTTGTCTTTGACTCTGTGACATGTGTTCTTTTCTGCTGAGTCTATAAAACATGATGTATAAATTCTTCACGAATAAACATGACTTAATAAATGAGTCACGAGAGAAAGAGCTTTAAGATGAGTCACTAGAGAGAGTTTTTGCAGATGTGTCACAAGATGAGAGAATAAAGAATGAGAGAATAAATGAATCACAAGAAAGAATTCAAGCAGATGATCTTGAGAGCGAGAAACGAGACGAGATTCAAGCAGATGATTTAGATGAGAAAACAGAGACATTTTGAATGAGCGTTCGACGAGAATTTCAAGCAGATGAGTAGCGAGATGAGCTACAAGATGAGTCATGAGAAAGATAAATATGTGACGAGAAATGAGATGAAGAAACAGAGAGTCTTTGCTTGAATTTTCAACGTAAATCTCTAGCATCTTAAGCAAATGATTGAGCAGATGAGACAGAGATCGAGATGAGAATCAAAGAGACTGAAGAAAGAGAAGCTATTTGAGTGAAGAATCGCTGCAAATTTCAAGCAGATGACGAGCGAGAAGACGAGCTTGCAGATGATGAAGTTGAGAATCGAGATGAGAATCAAGCGAGAGAAACAATGAGCTTTCAAGCTGACAACTGAGTGAGTTTTCAAGTATCTCAAGCAGATGAAGCAGACGAAATAGATGAAGCAGATGAAGTCAACGAAGCAAATGAAGTTGAATAAGATTACTCAGATCAAACAAGCTTTCAGATCTGCTGTCGAGTCATTTTTCGCTTGCACATTCAATGTATTTCATTCAAATCATCATCATCATTGAGTTACTTCAAATGCTCAGTTCTCTCTTAAATTATCTTTCTAGCTCGAACTTTCTTTTGAGTCTGCACTTTCTCTTGAGCATGAGCTTTCTCTAGAGCACAAGCTTTTTCTTGAGTCAGCTCTTTCTGAACTTGTGCTTCGTTCTCTTCAGTCTCAACACACATAGTCTGTATATGCTTGTATAGTTGAACTCTCTGCTTCATTGATTTTTCCTCTCACTCTTCAAGCATAGATCTTAATGTCTGAGCAATATGTTAATCTTTTGAATCAAATGTTTGCAACAGCTGTGTTCTAGTCTTCGAAGAAAAGATTATCAGCTGACTCAAGCTGATTGATGCATTCATATTCAGCTTGCTTAAGCTGTTTCTCAACGCATTCATAGTTGCAAAGATGTTTTGTCACTTTGTTGTTTTGTCACTGTTTTACTCAATATCATGAAATAATATCTTCACGTTGAGCTTCAATATTGAGAAATAGAATATAGATGCAATATAGAGAGCTTCGAAATCAACAAAGCAAGCATGAACACATGCAACTAAATAGATAGATTTAGAAGATAGACTAGATACAAATGAGTAAATAAATAGATAGATAAATAGATATGTCTCTATGTTGATGTCTTCATCTAGAAATGAGATGAAAAGATGAGTAAAAGATGAAGAAGAAAACTTCGCTTGAGAAATCTCTATAAATGATAGTCAATATTCTCATGAATTCTGAAGATGCAACTGAGTCATGCTCGAAAAATCTCTATCAATAGTAGCTAATATCTTCGTGAATTTTAGATACAGTTGAATCAATGCTGTTTTATGAATCATCGAGAAGTGAGACTTCGTCTTACAACAACAGCAAGATCTTTAAGATGCTCAAGCACTCAGTTTTGATCATTCAGAAAGAGTCATTTTTGATTCAAAACATAAATATCATCTTTTTTCAAGCACTAGTAAAACGAAAAAAGAAGAATCAGATCAAGATTTTTGCTATGTTCATCGAAGACATTGATAGAGAAATCATCTACAATACTCAATGCAAACTAAATGTCATAAACGTCTTCTCAGTTGATGAAACGACTCAGAATCTAAAGAATGTTAAAGTCAAGCTATCATTGAAGTATCAAGATTTTCTAGATGTCTTTGATTAAGCTTAAGCAGACAAGCTATCGTCTCATCATTTGTATGATCATAAGATAGAGCTTACTAGTGACGTAACGTCATCTCGCTGTCAAGCATATTGAATGTCTTTCTACAAGCTTCAGAAAGTAAAGAAATATCTGAATAAGAATCTTTTCAAGAACTTATAATTTCTAGCAAAGCTTCATATTTCTCACTCGTTCTGTTCATCTTAAAGACAAATAAAGATCTATGATTCTACGTTGACTATTGAAAGCTCAATGCTATTATCAAAAGAAATCGCTATTCTCTATCGCTCATAGATGAGATGATTGACAAAATAGTTGATTGCAAGCATTTGACTTGATTAAATATCATTTCAACTTTCAACAAACTGCAAATGCATTCTGATAGTGAAAACTACACTATCTTTATCATTGTTTTAAAAGCATACAAATCAAAGATGTTATCTTTGAAACTTATCAATGATTCTGCCTTATTTCAACAGTATATAAATGATGTTCTTTAAGACTTTCTAAATGACTTTTATCAAGTCTATCTAGACAACATTCTGATCTACAGCAAAACTCAATGAAAACATTGATGACATATCAAAATGATGTTAAATCATCTGCAAGAAGCTGATTTACAAGTAAATATTTGAAAGTGCAAATTCAACGTAGAAGAAACTGTCTTCTTAGAAGTCATAGTTTCAGAACAAGATCTTCGTATAAATTTTATCAAAGTGAAAGTCATAGTCAACTGAACTACGTTGATCAATCTAAAAGAAGTTCAAAGCTTCGTGAGATTTGTTAACTTCTATCATTGTTTCATTAAGAACTTCTCGAAGCTAGTTAAATCATTCACTCAGCTGACTAGAAAGAATATATCTTTTGTTTGAAACAAAGTCTGTGTTCAAGCTTTTGATGATTTAAAGAAATAAATAAGCTCAATCTCAGTTCTACGACACTTTGATTCAAAACGACAGACTATTCTGAAAATCAATATCTTTGACTACGTCAAAGATGAAATACTATCTCAGTACAATGATGAGAATGTTCTTCACTCAGTGACATTCTACAGCAAGAGCATGATTCTCGCTGAATGCAATTATCACATCTATGACAAGAAATTGCTAGTCATTATTCGTTGTTTTGAACACTGAAGATTTGAGCTAAAATGCACAGAGCTGCTCATTCAGATGTTTATTGATCATCAGATTTTGAAAATCTTCATGAAAAACAAACAGTTAACTCAATGTCAAGTTAATTATTTAAACATTCTATTTAAGTTTAATTTTCAAATCATTTTTTAATCAGACAAAATGAACATTAAAGTCAATGCTTTAATCAGAATGTTTCTGATCAACATTTCTGAATCAACTCAGCGTACTGAAGATCGCTATCAAATCATTCTGATACTTGATAGAATAAATATTCTAGCTATCAAATCTGAAGTTAATCTCTATCAATGAGTAAAAGATGTTAACAAGATGAATGAACTTTGCAATGAGTATAAACAAGCTATAAGCGAAAACAAGCTCAAGCTAGATAACACTGAATTGAAGCATCGCAAGATCATTGATGACGTTTTGTTCAGAAAAGATCTACTGTGAGTTTCTGAGAATATGCATACGAAATTGCTAAAGAAAATTCATGATCAGTCTTTCATCTCTTACTCTGACAATCAAAGAACTATTGATCTAGTTCAACGTTTCTACTATTAATCAGATCATCAAGCAATGATTAAACGTTACATTCGAAATTGTCATGTCTGTCAACGAAGCAAGACACTCAGAAATAGCATCAATGAACTACTTCATTCTTTATCAATTTCACAGAAACGCTGAAAAGATATAACTATGAACTTCATCATTAAGCTATCTTTATCGAAAGATTATAACATCATTTGCATAATCATATGTCGTCTCATCAAGAAATGTCACTATGTTCTCTGTCATTGAAAAGACGATGATATCTCAGTTGAAGAAATGATTTAAATCATGCTATAAAACGTTTATTGACTTCATGATCTATTTAGTTCTATTGTTTCGAACAGAAACTCTCAGTTCATATCAATCATGTGACAAAGTCTTTGCAAGTGACTAAGAATTACAGCTAGTTTATCAACAGCTTATCATTCTGAGATTGATGATTAATTGAAATGAGCTAATCAAGATGTTGAATGTGAACTAAGAATCTACTGCAATTACATGCAGAATGACTGAGTCAAATGACTATCAATGATAGAATTCAGCGAGAATTTCAATATCTTCTTGATCATCTCAATAACTTTGTTCTACTTCAATAAGAATTTTCACTCACGAATGAGTTTCGATTCAGATACGACTGACTATGAAACTACTCATGAATGTCTTGAAGCTAAAAAAGCAGATGATATTATCATTCAAATGAAAGAGCTTCTTAGCTTCAATCAACAGCAATTGAAAAAGACGAAGCAGATCATTGAAGCTCAAGTCAATAAACATAGACGAGACATCATTTATGAAGTAAATGACTGAGTTTGATTATTCTTTAAAAATATAAAGACAACTAAATCATGTGAGAATTTGAAAGATAAACAGCTAGAACTTTATTAAATTTCTGTCAAAGTTGAGATCTTCTATCATCTTCATTTATCAATAAGCATGAAGCAGCTGCATTCAATGTTTAGTTCAAAGCTATTACATTCTTATTTCGACAATTTCTTATCAGAACAGCATTCAGAATCATTTAGATCTCTCACTATTGAAGACAATGAGCATTGAAAGATAGATAACATTCTGAACTTTAAATAATATTGAGATCAAATATAATACAAGATCAAATGAACGAGACTAGATCGAGACAACGAATGATATTATATTGATAAAAAAGAATTTGAGAACTTGAAAGAAGTTCTAGTCGAATTTCATAAGCTCTATTCAGACAAGTCACACTAAATTGAAAAACAGTGAAAAATTTTGCGTTTCATTTGTTTTATTCATGCAAACATAAATTTTTAAAGAGAGAAATAATGTTACGAATGTGTCAAAGATCAAATTCTAATCAATTTGCAGTAAATGCTAGCGAGTTCTTTGTGTAATGATTAAAGCTAGTCAATGATCTAGTCGAGAGCTGACCTAAATCTGATTCAGATCTGACTCAGATATGACTCAGCATCTTTTTTCTTCTCTAGCATCTTTTAAATCAGCTTCTATTGTCTTTTAGATAAACACAATTCTTTGTGTTACAAGTAGTTAACAGATGTTTATGACAAACATATTTCTTTGTATCACAAACATCTTTTAAATAAACATCTTTCTTGTGTTTCAACACGTTATCTTTAAGACTAGCGTCGAATCTGAGTAACTACTATATAGAGCGTGTTCTTCTTATCTTTTGTAACTTCTTTCTTCTTTATTCTTAAAGTCGTAGTTATAACTATCTCTATAAATCAAACATTCTAGTCACGCACACACTCTGATTAGTTTTCAAACATGATCTCAACAAAGATTTAGTTTTGATACAATGACTTCTAGAAAAACAGTCTCTTCTACATTAAATTCGCACTTTCGAATATTCATCTGCAGTTTAGCTTCGCGTAATCAACACAATACTAGTTTGACGTGATTTTATGTTTCTTTCTCATTTTGCTATAAATGAGAATGTCATCTAAATAAACTTGACAAAAGTCATTCAGAAAGTCTCATAAAATGTTATTCATATATTGCTGAAAGAAGATCAATTCATTAGTCAGTTCAAATGATAACATCTTGTATTTATATGCTTTTAAAGCAGTGATAAAAGTGATGTAATTCTTGTTATTAAAGTGCATTTAAAGTTTGTTAAACGCTGATATGATGTTCAATCTAGTCAGATGCTTGCAACTCACTATTTTATCAATGATTTCATTTATCAGCGATAGAGAGTATTTATTTCTTTTGAAAATGACATTTAGCTTTTGATAGTTTACGCAGAATCGAAAATCTTCATTTGCTTTAAAAGCGAATAAAATGAGAAAGAAATAGAAGATCTGACTAGAAGTGATGAATCTCTTCAACAGATTCTCGTTTAAGTACTTCTTTACTTTCAGAAGTTTGACAGAAAACATTTGATAAACTCAACAGCGAGAAAACGTTGAATCATTGATGAGTTCGATTTTATAATCATAGAAGCGATGAAAGAATAGTTTACTCAATTGAGCTTGATCAAAAACATCTAGAAACTTATGATATTTCAATGACAGCTTCGCTTTAATATCTTTCAAATTCTGAGTCATTTTATTGATTAAAGAGATGTTTAAAGTGGTCAAATCGCACTGAGTATTATACGCGATTTTTCTATTGATGTTCATCATGAATAAAGCAAAGACTTTGATCTTGTTCTTCTTTGAATAATTCAACAATGTTTTGAACGAAGCTGCGTTTATGCTTCAAATCAAGAATGACTTTTCTCAAACAAGTTGTTTAAGCATCATAAAGATCTTAGTCTGAGTGATTGAAAAAGATGAAGTTGACTGCAATCAACTTAAGTGTTTTGAATTGAAAGAGATTGAAAAAATCGAAATCGAAATATTCAATTGATTTGAAAAAACAATGACGTTGTTTCACATATTCAATAATATTTCGTTTTTGTTCATTCAAAGCTTATTCAATATGACTTCATGATGATTGATATTAGTTATCAACATTGATACAGTCAATTTCTTATGACTTTTAATGATGAGATTGAGTAGAATTTTATGAGTAATGATTTTCTTAAATATCTTTTCATCATAATCTCTTATTAACTTCTTTTTTGTCAGAGATATAAATTGAATTTTCAGTTTCTTGCATACTTTATCAACTAGATTAGAATGTATGATTGTGTAGACGATGAAATCACTGTTTATTAAAGAACGAAGGCTGAAAGATCAATTCTGAAAGATGAGATGAGCATTAATTAAAAACGACTTTTCAAAGTAATTTTCTTTCAATAGAATTTCATCTAGTTTGCACAAAGATATAACTTTTATCTCTTTGATGACTTTTGAAGATATAACTAGTTTTTTGAATCGAAATTCGAATCAAAATCAAAGCGATCATATTCATTGTTCACTGCATTAATTCTAGTAGATTAATCAAGACACTTTTTAGAGCTATGATCTGATTTATGACATATGAAACAGCTTTTGATCAGAATGTCTGCTTCTTTGACGCTAGTTAAAATCGCGTCGCGCGAATTTAGCTGATCAGACTTCAAGTGATCAACTGACTGAGTGACAACAATCACTTTATGAAAGATAGTTTTAGAAAGATCATTGACGCTTTTGATCTTGTCTTTGATCTTTCAAATGACTCGCTAATTATTATTCAAATGAATCAGATAGAAATGAATTTCTTTTAGAAAATCAGATTGAACTAGTTAATTCACTTAAATGAATCAAAGACAAGAATGTATTTTATCTTTCAAATCAGTGATCAGTTGCTTCTTGTGATAGTCTAGATAGAAAGATAAACGTTGAAACTGAGTATAAAATTCATTGAATTTCTTGAATTCTTGAATCAAGTTGTAGTATTTTCTACGAAAGTTGACCTTCTTATTCGAATCATTGAACAGCTGAGCTAGCTCTTTCAAAAAATTGTTGACGATTTTATAAAGATTAACATAGTCATGTTTGCATCTAGCTTGAGTAATCTCAGCTGCGTCATTGAATAATCTAGAATGTACATAGCTCAATTTGAATCATTCATTAGAAAAGAGATCAATGTTGATCTCTAGTTTATTCTGAATTTTTTCGTATCAGTTCTTTCAAATAAAAATCTTTTCATTAGTAAACAGCGAAGAATCAGGTATTTTTTGAGATCTAGAACGCTCAGAGTAGATAAAATCAGAAGAAGTGTTTTCTTTAGCTTAAAGTTTAGTCTTCAATTCTTTGATTTCGTCTTCTTGTTGTTTATTTAACTTGTAGAGTCAATCTGTTTCTTCATTAAGAACTAGGCTTCAAGCCTTTCAAATTTCATAAAACATAAAGAATATTATCGTTTCAGTAAATGATTCATCATCTTCATGAATGAATGATGCAGCACTTGATAATTTCGTTCGTGATTTCAATAAATCAGCATCAGAGATTTGAGAGAAACAATTTCGAAATTCTTCGAAACGCTCTTCAGTAAGCGAATGACTAAGCATGATGAGATTTGTTTTGAAAGAGAATTGAACGAATGATAATGCTTAACAATTGAAGAAGAAAGATGTATAAAGTGATGTTTAATCTTCAACAAAAAAGATGAGATTTATTTGTTGATTAATTTGATTGATTCTCTAGCAAACAACGAAGATTCTTTATCGTTGAATTTATTAATCGACTTGACTCTTGAGTAATTCACGAAGATTCTTTATTGTGATTCTCATAATTGAGTGAACTTTGCATACTTAATGAGTGATAAGTAGCCTAGCAATTCAAACAGTCTTGTCGTTGATTCTATTCAATTCTTTAGTGTTGTTTTATCTTTCAATTATTATTGATTATCAGATAAATGAATTTCTTTAGACTCATTCTGTCTAAATGAGTATGTTGAACGAGTAATGAGATTAATATCATGTGATTAATGAATTCTTAATATAATGTCAGAATCATGTTTAAATGATACAATCAATGAAGATCAGAATTGATAGTGCTTGATCTTTAGAAATAGCTATAACTGAATATTAAGAATACAGAAGAAGATTGATACAAAAGTTTCTATTTATGTAATGTTCAGAGACTGTGTTAAACTCGAAAGAAATGTGTTTATGACATGAAAAGAATGTGATGTAAATGAACAAGATGTTGATGAAAGAAAAGAGTGTTGAGAAAGAAAAAGAATGTTGAGTAAGAAAAAAAGTGTTGAGTTATATTTAAGTTATATTTGAGTCATATCTGAGTCATATCTGATGTGAATTAATTAAAGCTTCAGCCTTGTTCAGTCTTAATACGCTTGTAACAATTTATACATCTCAATTTCAGTTTATTCTATCATCAAAATGACAGAATTAAATTCGTTATCAATGAATAGAAAATTGTATGCATGAATAAGATTTTCATCACTTAAAAATTTTCAAGCATTCGTTCGTGAATGTTCATCTCGTTGATAAAAAGTCTGTGTTTATTCTTTATCTCTTTCTTTCTTTCTTTCTTTTCACGCATACACTCTTTACTTACTTTGACTTCGTTTGTTCTTCTCTTCTCTTTTGTATATATATATATATACACATTTTACTATTCTGTTAACAGAAGCTTTGTTCTCAGATCTGAATGATTATACTTCATTTCTTTAAGAATTTAGTCTCAATTCTATAATTCTCAAATCACTCACTTAAATTAATATTGAAAAGAAGAGACAAATTAGACAGCAAGCATCAAGTGAAGTTTTCACTCAATGTTCTGCGATTGAACAAATTTCGCTTTGAACTTCTTTATCTATCTTTCTATGATCTGCTTGAGATAATCAATCAGTTCAAAGTTACAAAGAATCTAATTTTTACTTTGATTCTTACTTTACTCAACTCTTGTTTGACAGACTCGAAGCGAGAGAAAAGATCAGCTGTAACACATCAAAAGATAAACGTCAAGAGCAGCGTGATCAAGATCAAAGTTGAAGAAGTCAATGAAAATGTAAACATAGCTTGCATGAATGTGATCACTGAGATCACTAGCTAACTCAATCTGCTGAAAATATCTATGATTGATGATTTGATCAATTCTAGAATGTTCAAATCAACGAAGTACAAAAGATCAAAGTTGAGTCTTGAACAAAATTTTCATCAAATCTGACAAATATTAGAAAGATGAATCTCTTGAACTTGACGAGATTGTGAAAGTTCAGATCATTGATTTAAGCTTTAATGATTTTTTCATTCAACAATCTTTTTCGCTTGAGCTAATGAAAAACACTCGTTCAAGTTATGAAAAATGTTCGCTTGAATCTACAGTGAATTCAAGTCTGAATTCTTTAACTGTCAAGATTTGACTTTAAATACTATGCTGTCAAGAACAATTCAAATTCTTGCATTTACAACATAATTGCAAAAGCTGAAGAATGTCTTCTTTTTAAAGAAGAAAAGTTCTGAGCTAAAATTCTAGACAATTACAATGATTGCTTTGAAATGTTCAAGCTTCAGACAAATATGTTGCATCGATGATTTGACAAGTAAGATCTTAAGTTGCAATCAAGATTATTCTCATTTGCGAAAGAAGAACTTCTTGAGACAAAGAAGCATTTTTTTCTATTCTGCTTAGATATGATGAAGAGATTCAGAATCAAATTTTGTTGATTTCTTTGTTATCAGAATCAAGTTGAAGATATTACTTGAAATCTTCTTTAAGAGAAACAATTCGTTGATTCTAATCACATATAATTATGATTGCATAACGCGTTGAATCAAAACAGTCTGACTCAGAAACAAAAAAACATTGCTGAATTAAAACTCAGAAAATTTAAAGCTTTCATCAATTTCTTCTCAAGCTTATTCTGAAGAACAAGAATGTCATGAACTGAATCTATGTTTAAGTCTTCAGCATATCATTCATCTTTTGCAAAAGTTGAAAAATATTATGAGTTTAAGCTATGTGAAGTATCTAAATAATAATAAACAAGAGCAATGCTATGAGATATCTAAATAGCAATAAACAACAGCAATGCTATGAAGTATCTGAATAGTTGCAAACAACAGCAATGTTATGAGATATTCTCTTAAGTGCTAAAGCAAATGTCTTAATATCATGTTATGCAATATCATCAGTTAAGTATCACAAGTCAAAGTCAACTTGTATTTACTCTTGATCATGTCATAAGTCAGAGATCAGAAGTCATAGTCAACAAATCACATATAATCAACTCAGTTCAGAAACACGTAGTAATCATCATCATTCAACTTAAGAGAAGAAGATCATCGTGACTATGAATGACACAACACTGTGAGTACAGACAATATAATGACTACGAATGATTCAGAGCAAAATACACATATCGATATGACTATAGCGTGAATATAAAGCATGATACAAAAAGCAAAATACAAGAAGCAAAATACACTTCTTGCTCAAATATTTTGCTTAATTTAAATCTGAGTAAGAAGATTCTCAAGTTGATAAGTGTTGACAGAGCAAATAGATTTAAACAAGATCTGAGCAAGATCTGAGCAAGATTTAAGCAAGATATTTGAGTAAGAAGATTCTCAAATCAACAAGTGTTAACAAAGAAAATAAATCTAAACAAGATCTGAGCAAGATTTGAGCAAGATCTGAGCAAGATTTGAGCAAAATATCTGAGCAAGATCTGAGCAAGATATTTGAGTAAAATCTGAGCAAAATATTTGAGTAAGAAGATTCTCAAGTCAACAAAAGTTAACAAAGCAAATAAATTTGAGCAAGATTTGAGCAAGATTTGAGCAAGATATTTGAGCAAGATCTGAGTAAGATCTGAGCAAGAAGATTCTTAAGTTAACAAATGTTGACAAAGTAAATAAATCTGAGCAAGATATTTAAGCAAGATCTGAGTAAAATCTGAGTAAGAAAGTGTAAATGAGATTCAAGTAATTGAACAGAAGTAAAATCAAAGCAGAAAGAATTAATCAAGATTTGCACAAGAACAGAAACTTTTAACATATAATAAACAAATCAAGAAGTCACGACTGCTTTAAGTTACATTAATCACAGCTATTGAACATTAATGTAACAAAGAGACAGTTCTTTTTATTTACTTGTAACTCTTTATGTTTGTTACAAATAATTATGTCAAAGATAATTAAATATTTTGATGTGATGCACAAAGTAACTAAATAAATAATAGATCACTGATTGCATCAATTACGTCAAATTTTGAAGCTTTTGCTAAAATGCGAGTTGCATATTTGTTGATGTACAATGATACTCAATCTCATCATGTCTCAATCAGTTATTTCTTTTGAAAATCATAAGAAAAGAATTCTTGAACTATCTCATAATAATGTCAAGATATCAGATATTCATTGAATTCTACAAGATGAATATCATGTCAACATAACTCAATGAACTTTGCACAATTAACTTTGCACATAACAGATAATCAAAAATACTTGAGCGAACATAAGTGATGAATTTCATGATTGAATCAGAGAACTCTATCTACTTCGTCTGTCTGACAAGAATATACTTCGAATTCTTGAGAATGAAGATTCTAAAATCACGCGATTCTTTCTTATATGTATACAAAAGAAGCTGAGATTGAAGAATCGCGTTGATTTGATCGATAAAAAGATAGCAGATGCAAAAATGCTGTCTATTGTAGAAGTTGAACTTCGAAAGAAAATCATTGAGAGTTATGAGCGAGATATGCTTCATGCTCATTTCTGAGAGCAAGATCATCTAATATCATGATCACTCACGTCTTCAACATGTTATCTTGCTTTACTAACAAATTATAGCATTCAACTCTACGATTTGATTAAAATCTTGAATTCTGATGATGTTGCTCAACGAAAATATGACTTGCAACGAACTCAAAATGAATACATTGTTTCAAATCTTAACTTCATATGATCAATTGATGATTATTGCAAACTAAACATGTTTGAATTTGAAATATACAAGATCATTGATGCATACTCTCAATATATTGTCTGAATCTATGTTGTGTTGAAATCGTGTCTAGAAACTAATCAGAGTACGTGCGTGACTAGAATGTTTAATCTATAAAGATAACTATAACTAAGACTTTAAGAATACAGAAGAAAGAAGATACAAAAGCAAGAAGAACATGCTCTATATAATAGTTACTCAGATTGACGTTAGTCTCAAAGAGAACGTGTTGAAACACAAGAAAGATGTTGATTCAAAAAATGTTTGTGACACAAAGAAATGTGTTTGTCATAGACAGCTGTTAACTACTCATATCATAAAGAAGTGTGTTTATCATAGAAGACAATAGAAGTGAGTTAGAAGATGCTAAAGAAGAAAAAAGATGCTGAGTCATATCTGAGTCAAATCTGAGTCAAATTCAGATCAAATCTCAACTAGATCTTGACTAGCTTTAATCATTATGCAAAGAACTTGCTAGCGTTCACTGCAAATTGATTAAAGCTTCAGTCTTGTTCAGTCTTGATACGCTCGTAACATTATTTCTCTCTTCAAAAATTCATGTTCGCATGAATAGAATAAATGAAACGCAAAAATTTTCACTGTTTTTCAATTTAGTGTGACTTGTCTGAATAAAGCTTATGAAATTCAACTAGAACTTCTTTCAAGTTCTTGAATTCTTCTTTATCGACATAGTATCATTCGTTGTTTCAATCTAGTTTCGTTCATTTGATCTTGTATTGTATTCAATCTCAATATCGTCTAGAGTTCAAAATGTCATCTATCTTTCAATGCTCATCATTTTTAATAATGAGAAATCTAGATGATTCTGAATGCTGTTCTGATAAGAAATCATCGAGATAAGAATGCAATAACTTCGAACTGAACATTGAATGCAGCTGCTTCATGCTTATTGATAGACGAAGATGATAGAAGATTTCAACTTTGACAGTGATTTGATAAAGTTTTAACTGTTTGTCTTTCAAATTCTTACATGATTTAGTTGTCTTTATGTTTCTAGAGAATAATCAAACTCAGTCATTTACTTCATAGATAACGTTTTGTTTATGTTTATTGATCTGAGCTTTGATGATTTGCTTCGTCTTTTTCAATTGCTGATGATTGAAGCTAAGAAGCTCTTTCATTTGAATGATAATATCATCTGCTTTTCTAGCTTCAACACGTTCACAAGTAGTTTTATAGTCAGTTGTATCTGAATTGAAACTCATTCGTGAGTGAAAATTCTTATTGAAGTAAAACGAAGTCATTGAGATGATTGAGAAGATATTGAAATTCTCGCTGAATTCTATCATTGATAGTCATTTTGCTCAGTTGTTCTGCATGTAATTGCAGTAAATTCTTAGTTTATGTTCAACATCTTGATTAGCTCGTTTCAATTAATTATCAATCTCAGAATGATAAACTGTTGATAAACTAGCTGTAATTCTTAGTCACTTGCAAAGACTTTGTCATATGATTGATATGAACTGAGAGTTTCTGTTCGAAACAATAGAACTAGATAGATCATGAAGTCAATAAACGTTTCATAGCATGATTCAAATCATTTCTTCAACTGAGATGTCATCGTCTTTTCAATGACAGAGAACATAGTGACATTTCTTGATGAGATGACATATGATTATGCAAATCATGTTATAATCTTTCGATAAAGATAGCTCAATGATGAAGTTCATAGTTATATCTTTTCAGCGTTTCTGTGAAATTGATAAAGAATGAAGTAGTTCATTGATGCTATTTCTGAGTGTCTTGCTTCGTTGATAAACATAACAATTTCGAATGTAACGTTTAATCGTTGCTCAATGATCTGATCAATAGTAGAAACGTTGAACTAGATTGATAGTTCTTCGATTGTCAAAGTGAGAGATGAAGAACTGATCATAAATTTTCTTTAGCAATTTCGTATGCATATTCTCAGAAACTTACAGTAAGTCTTTTCTGAACAGAACGTCATTAATGATCTTGCAGTGTCTCAATTCAATGCTATGTAGCTTGAGCTTGTTTTCGCTTATAACTTGTTTATACTCATTGCAAAGCTCATTCATCTTGTTGACATCTTTTACTTGCTGATAAAGATCAACTTCAGATTCAATAGCTAGAATATTTATTCTATCAAGTGTCAGAATGATCTGATAACAATCTTCAGTACGTTGAGTTGATTCAGAAACATCGATCAGAGACATTCTGATTAAAGCATTAACTTTAGTGTTCATTTTGTCTGATTGAAAAATAATTTGAAAGTTAAACTTAAATAGAATGTTTAGATAATTAACTTGACGTCAAGTTAACTGTTTGTTTTTCATGAAAATCTTTAAAGTCTGATGATCAATGAACATCTGAATGAGCAGCTTCGTGCATTCTAGCTCGAATCTTCAGTGTTCAAAGCATTGAATAATGACTAGCAATTTCTTGTCATAGATATGATAATTGCATTCAGCGAGAATCATGCTTTTGCTGTAGAAAGCTACTGAGTGAAGAACATTCTCATCATCATACTGAAATAGTATTTCATCTTTGACGTAGTCAGATGCATTGATCTCTAAAATAGTTTATCGTTTGAAATCGAAATGTCGTAGTATTAAGATTGAGCTGATCTGTTTCTTTAAATTGTCAAAAGCTTGAACACAGACTTCATTTCAAACAAAAGATGTGTTCTTTCTAGTCAGTTGAGTGAATGATTTGACTAACTTCGAGAAGTTCTTAATGAAACAACGATAGAAGTTAATAAATCTCACGAAGCTTTGAACTTCTTTTAAATTGATCAACGTAGTTTAGTTGACTATGACTTTCACTTTGATAGAATTCATACGAAGATCTTGTTCTAATACTATGACTTTTAAGAAGATGATTTCTTCTACATTGAATTCGCACTTTTGAATATTTATCTGTAAATCAGCTTCTTGAAGATGATCTAATATCATCTTGACATGTTGTTGATGTTTTTGTTGAGTTTTGCTGTAGATCAGAATGTTGTCTAAATAGACTTGACAAAAGTCATTTAGAAAGTTTCAAAGAACATCATTCATATACTGCTGAAATGAGGCAGAATCATTGATAAGTTTGAAAGATAAAACCTTTGATTTGTACACTTTTAAAGCGATAATAAAAATAGTGTAGTTCTCACTATCAGAGTGCATTCGTAGTTTGTTGAACGTTGAAATGATATTCAGTTGAGTCAGATGTTTGCAATCAACTATTTTGTCGATTATTTCATCTATGAGTGATAGAGAATAGCGATTTCTTTTGATAATAGCATTGAGCTTTCGATAGTCAACGCAGAATCGTAGATCTTCATTTGCTTTTAAGATGAACAGAATGAGTGAGAAATATGAAGCTTTGTTAGAAGTTATAAATTCTTTGAAAAGATTCTCGTTCAGATATTTCTTTACTTTCTGAAGCTTGTAAAGAGACATTCAATATGCTTGACAGCGAGATGATGTTACGTCACTAGTAAGCTCTATCTTATGATCATATGAACGATGAAACGATAGCTTGTCTGCTTGAGCTTGATCAAAGACATTTAGAAAATCTTGATACTTCAATGATAGCTTAGCTTTAACATTCTCTAGATTCTGAGTCGTTTCATTGACTGAGAAGACGTTTACGACATTTAGTTCACATTGAGTATTGTAGATGATTTTTCTATCGATGTCTTCAACAAACATAGCAAAAATCTTGATCTGATTCTTCTTTTTTCGTTTTACTAATGCTTGAAAAGAAGCGACGTCTATGTTTTGAATCAAAAATGACTCTTTCTGAATGATTGAAACTGAGTGCTTGAGCATTTTAGAAATCTTACTGTGAGCTGTTGAAGAGATTGAAGTTGATTGTAATCAACTTAAGTGCTTCATATTTGACGAAATCGAAAAAATCGAAATAGAAATATCTAATTGATCAGAAAATACGATAGTATCATGTCTCATGTTCAATAATATTTCATTTTTGTTCATTCAGAATTTGCTCAATATAACTTCATTATGCTTGATATCAGCTATCAGCATTGACATAGTCAATTTCTTATGACTTTCAATCGTGAGATTGAGTAGAATCTTATGAGTAATAGTCTTTCTAGCTAACTTCTCATCATATTCTCGTATTAACTTCTTTTTTGCTAGTAATATAAATTGTATTTCAAGTTTCTGACATATTTTATTGACTAGCTTGTCATGTATCAGCATGTAGACGACGAAATCACTATCTATCAAAGAACAAAGACTGAAAGAATTGCTCTGAGAGATAAGAGAAGCATTGATCAGAAATAACTTTTCAAAATAGTTTTCTTTTGATAGAACTTTGATTTGACTGCACAAAGATATAATTTCTATATTTTTGATAACTCTGAAAGAGATAACTAGTTTTTTGAATCAGAATTTGACTCAGAATTTGAATGATTGAACTCATCATCTTCTAAGACATTAACTTTAGATCGATCAAAGCACTCTCTAGAAGTATGATCTGATTTGTGACAGATGAAACAGATTTCAGCTTGTAAATCAATGTCTTTGACGTTAGTCAAAATCGCATCACACGACTTTGAATGATCAACAAGTGTAGTGACTTCGATCTTTTTATAAAGATTCAATAAATCTCGTTTCTCAACAAAGATGACTTGCTTTCTGACTTTGTTCAGAGATTTCTTTTCTTTGATGTCACTTATAACTCGATGCTCATTGTTCAAATGAATCAAATAATCACGAATTTCATTCAGAGATTCTGACTGAATCAATTGACTACTTCAAGCTGCATGAAGACAATAGACTATCTTGTCTTGTAGATCAATGATTAATTGCTTTTCATAATACTTTAGATAGAAGAACAAATGTTGAAACATTGAATAAAAATTGCTGAATTTGCTCTTTTCTTGAGAGAGATTAGCATATTTTCTTCGAAAGTTTGTCTCTTTGTCAAGATCATCATAAAGCTAAGCAAGTTCATTTAACAGATCATTGACTGTAACATAAAGATTCAATGAATTTTGTTGATGTCAAGCTAAAGTAGCTTTGACTGCGTCTTCTTTGATTCTGAAGTGAACGTAGATCAGAATAGTTCTATTGATATTGAAATGATCAACGTTGATTTCTAGCTTGTCATGAATCTTTTCTTGTCAATCATCTCAGATAAATTCTTTTTCATCAGTAAACAGAGATGAATTCAAAAGCTTTTGAAATCGCTTGAAGAAATTGAACAGAATAAAAGAGAAAGAAGTGACTTCTTTAAATGATTGCAGTTGATGTTGCAATTCAGTTACTTGATTTTGAAACGTCTGATTTAATTGATTCAAGCGTTCTTTAACTTTATTCATTTTCTCAAAACAAGTCTTTCATATTTGTTCACTTGATATCTTGTTAAATAACTCACAAGCTTTCACGTTTAAATCTTGTTGAGTTTGAAGACTGTTCAAATCTTCTAGAAAAACTTCTGAATCTTGTTCGATTCAGTGTTGTAACTGCTTTGCATTTTTTATATCTCATGAAGTAGAAGCTTCATGAGATTCATCAAAAGTCTGAGAATGAGACAAAGAGTATTAATGTTTTCATACAACATTGATTCTAAGATATTTTGATATGCAAAATGATAGCTCAGAATAGATGACTGAATCAGAGCTTTGATTACTCTTGAAGAAATTGTTCACAGATGATCGAGTCATAGCAAAGAATTAATGATCGAGCGAAGATTAATGCTCAATAGTATGTAGTGAGATCATTTGTTAAAGTGTTTAGTCTTCAAAGAAGAATGTTGCTGATTTGAAAGAGTTTTTTGTGATTCTCAAGTAATCAACAAAGATTCTTTATCGTTGATTCTATTAATCAATTTGAACTGATGCTACTGACTGAGCGATAGATTCTCTAGCAATCACATGATTATATGTTTTCGTTGATTCTATTGATTTCTTGATGTTATTCTGTCTTTCAATGTTATCAATCATCAGATACACAAATTTCTTTATATTCATCTTGTTGTCAGTCAAGTTGACTTGAATGAGTAATAAAATCAGTATCATGTGATTAATGAATTCTTAAAGTAATGTTGAAATCGTGTCTAGAAACTAATCAGAGTACATGCGTGACTAGAATGTTTGATCTATAAAGATAGTTATAACTAAGACTTTAAGAATACAGAAGAAAGAAGATACAAAAGCAAGAAGAACATGCTTTATATAGTAGTTACTCAGATTGACGCTAGTCTCAAAGAGAACGTGTTGAAACACAAGAAAGATGTTGATTTAAAAGATGTTTGTGACACAAAGAAATGTGTTTGTCATAAACATCTATTAACTACTCGTAACATAAAGAAGAGTGTTTATCATAAAAGACAATAGAAGTGAGTTAGAAGATGCTAAAGAAGGAAAAAGATGCTGAGTCATATCTGAGTTAAATCTGAGTCAGATTCAAATCAGATCTCGACTAAATCTTGACTAGCTTTAATCATTACACAGAGAACTCACTAGCGTTCACTGCAAATTGATTAAAGCTTCAGCCTTGTTCAGTCTTGATACATTCGTAACATGTTGAAGTATCATTTCATATCAGTATAAGCTGTCTTTGACAGTTTCTAGATTCAACAAAGAAGATAAACAAGATTTTGAGAATTATAAGATTCAATTAAGAAGTGAAAACAAACTTGCTTGCTGTTGCACATCATCGTTTTCATCGAGATTACGAATTGAATATTCTCTTCAAGAACTGCTTTTTCTACGAAATGAGCATTAAGAATCAACATATTGAGTCTTAATGAAATCAACTAAATAAAATGTTGATTTATCGCTGACGTGTATGTTATCTACTCAACAGCAATTCATCTTCATACTAATATGAGCATAAATATACTTTCACAATCTTCATGAAGAAAACAGCTTCAACTTAAAATCATCAGCAAATCGCATTTGTCTTCATGCTATCTACATGCTCATACTACATCAAGAAATGTATTTATACGTTAGAAGCTGAAACTATCATAAGATTCATCAACAAAAGAATCAACTCAATTGTGTTTCATGTTGAAATCATACCTAGAATCTAATCACACTGCAGCGAGGTAGTGCGTAGCTGAATAGAATGTTTGATCAATAGAGATAGCTATAACTAGAATATTAAGAATACAGAAGAAATCAAAGAAGAATTTCGAGCTGTATCTATAGTAAAGCAAAACAAAGAGAGCGAAGCAGATTTGCTCAAGTATCGAAAGCGCTAGAATAGAGTGTTGAGGCTAGAGATTCAACATGAGTCAAAATCTCTAGAGCTTGTTGACTAGAAAACTCTATACAATTTCAACACACTCGTAACATTTCAGATCAATCATGAATTTTCTATCATCACTCAAAACAGATTTCAGATCTAGCTCTTCGACTCAATTCAACTCTGCTTGATGAGTTGTCAACAGATGTAAAGAAATATGATATGCTCTTGTCTTGATATGCTTAATTTATCATGCTAATGAATGATAGTGATTGATGAGTATTTATCTGTCGATGTTCTTGATTAATGTTTGAAAGTCATGACTGATCTTCATATTGATACAAAGCAGCTGAACGTTAACTTTGAGAAGAAATTTGCACATTGTAGTCAATTGCACTATCAAAGATATCTTCGTTTGAAAGAATTAGTCTATTATCACATTGCATCAGATAGTCTATTTGACATGCATGAGACAGCACATTCAAATGATGATGTACACTGAATGCTTGAGATCAACGAAGATAATGAGCAATTGAATATGTCATAAACTCAATAAACAAGAAAGTCGTTGCTCAGCATGTGTCACATTAGCTATGACTCTGTTGTATATATAATCTTGTTAATTTTCAATGATTCATATGAAGTGAAAAAACATCATACGTTGCACTTGTATTAATATGATCAGACAGTATTGCTTTGAAACAGATGATTCTCATGTTGACTTGTCATTCAGCGTCAAATTCTGTCATGAATGCAATGATTCAAACTCACAAAATGTCTCTTCTGAATTATTTTTGACTTTCAGATCACATCACGTTGAATTTATTAATCTTATTGACTTTTCTTCTGTTGCTTCAACATCTTGATCATTAAATTCTTAAACTTTCATCAAATCACAACTTGTCGCTCGATTTTCACAATTAGATCATCATCAAGCAAAGATTGCATGACAAAAGTCAATTTCAACAAGCAAACTTTTCATCAGATGAAATCTATCAGCAGCAAGCAAGACTACAAAGACTCATATTGCATAATCTTTTGCAGCAAGCTATCAGTTTAAGACATATTATATTATGAGATGACATTTCATTAATGACACTCAACAATCAGTAGCTTGTAAAGAATGAAAATGAAATGTGTTTTATATATCAATCTTCATATCTGTATGAAACAACAGACTGACTAACTTTCTAAATAAATCATGCTTGATTTTCAATTATCAATATTCAGATTGAAGATCTGAATAACTTTATTCAATGATGTCTTTTGTCTCAGACGAAATAATATATTGATGCGTTTATGAATATACTTTACGAATCATATCTTATCAATGACTGAAACGATAGAAGTGAAATTACATACATGACAGTGAAGACTCAGAATGCTGTGTGCATCAGTGAACTGCTTTCATATCTCAAGAGATCGTTTGAATCAACATATCAGATATATGTCATTATTAAAAAACAAAATGAAGCTGTCTTGCATAGTGATTTGAAATATTTGATTCAAGACATCATCAAGAAACTCAGCATCAAGAAAAAATTCAACGTCAAGAAGAAACTTGATGTCAAGAAGAAACTTAACATCAAGAAGAAACTCGACATCAAGAAGAAATCTTCTATCAAGAGAAAGTCTCATATCAGTATGAAGCTTCATGTACTATGACATGATCTGATTTGCTAACTGATATAAAACTCAGAACACTCAGTTGCAGTTCAAACTTCATGTTGTCTGCTTTGAATAAATTTGAAAACATTGACAAATTTCAATTCAATGATGAAGAAGAGAATCTGTCATCATCATCTTAATATTTCAACAAGATAGATGAACATCATCTCGATAAAATATCAGAGACGCTCACACTCTACAGTGTTACGAGCGTGCACTTCAAGTTAGTCTAACATAAATCATGTCAAACTATTATAAACTAGTATAAAGCTGATGTTGACACGCTAGCGACCTAGCGTGTCTTCGTGAGTAAAACTTACAACGTGTTGCATCTTCTTTCTTCTTCAGCTTTGAACTTCTAGTTAGAATACACTCATATGATTCGCTTTATGCAGACTCATAACATTAGTTCAAAGCTCTTTAATCTTGCTATCGACGTGTAAATAATATAAAAACAAGCTACACAACTCAAATCAGAAGTTGAATTCAGAAATTTCAACAGCAGAATCAGAAATTTCTAAAGAAGAATCTTGATTTGAAATCAGAAATTTCGATAGAATCAGAGTCAAAGAACATAAATGCGTTGCTCTTGATTAACTCTTTATTGAACTCATCATCAGAAATCAGAAATTTCAGCAGTACTCAAACTCAGAAAGTTCAATAAAGTACTAGTCGTTGCTTGAACTTAGAAAGTTTGATAGAGTAACATCAGAATTTCAATCAGCAATTTTCTACACATACAATGACTAAAAGCTCAGAATCAGCGAGCATTGCTCGTTATGAACTTCAAAATGTCAGAAGAAAATCACTTCTATTACATAATTGAACAGCATCAGAAGAAGAATACATGAATATGTTGTTGAATACAGAAGAAGAAAATATGAACGCGTTGCTTTTTGATCACGAAATGATCAAGATCAGCATCAGCACTGAACTGAATGCTTGAGTAAGCACTCATGAAGCAGACGACATCGTTGTCTTTATCAAATACATATGTCAACAGCATGACATCGAAATCAAGATTCACAATGACATGATTCAAATGTTAGAAGATGTCAACGAGATAAACATTACATTGAAGATTATACAGACGCATCTGCAGAAAGAGAATAGAAACAAGAACATGATTATACATCATCTAAAAGCTGCATCAAGTTGACAAAGCACTTTGACTTCTGAAGATTGATTCTCAAAGTTGATCAAGTTATTGAATTCTTCACTGTTTGAAGATTTGTTGCAGAATGTAAACAATTGACTGTTTTGAATGCAAAACAAGCTGAAGATAAACAAGAATCATTTTTCTATTGAAGAGTTAAAGATTGCATACATTGCAAGTTGAGTCAATGAAGTTGCAATCAAAAATATTGCATCTTGAATGAAAAACATGTCTCTGAACTTATTTTTAGAAGTTGAAGAAGTACTGTTGATCATAAATAAGATGTATGATGATTTCAATCATCATTACATGACTCAACGACAGTACTTGAAGCTGTATCAGAACAAGATCTTCTTTCATGAATTTTGAATGAAATTTCAAAGATTTAGCGCAGAACTAGAATATAATAATAAAACTTTATTAAATAATCTTCAGTATAAGATCAGCTCAGATCTTCAGCAAGCAATGCTCAATGAACAAATCACGAATTTGAATGAGTTTGTTAACATTTGCATGCAAGTTGATGTTAAATTAACTGAATTGAACACTCGATCAGTCATCAAAGCATTAGCGATTCAAGCTGCTCACTCTGTCTCTAGCACATCAATTGCTCAACTCACGTCATTAGTTTCTTTGTGAAAGAAGTTCAGAAGATCGAATCTTGATTCTATTCAGAAAGAGTTGTTTAAGAAAGAACTTTGCTTCAAATGCAAGAAGTCAGAACATAAAGCATATGATTATCTTGAAATAACTTAAGTGCACGAAATCGCTACGAGTTTGAAGAATGATCTGCTCTCGTTATAGTAGTGACTGAGAGCAATATACTCATATTCTGTTTCATCAACATGTTTAATGATTCATTTGATTTCAAGTCTTTCACTGTTGATGTCATCTTGAATTTTAAAAAAGATATTCAGATCTTTCGCTCTGATAAATACTAAAGTCACTGACATGATTTTCATTGATAAATCTTTGATGTCAGAGCTATGTGAACGCTTTGATATTCAGTCAATATTGCTGTCAAAATCAAAGTCAATTTAATTGTATGATAAAACTTCTGATTAAAAGTTGATTACACATGCTCTGTATACATTGATCATGATACAAGAACACAAGAATGAAATGATGTTTCTATTAATAACTTGTCTAGAACAGCACAAGATAATCATTGAAAATCTTTGATTAAAAAGAAATCAAATTTTGATAAACTTTGCAAACAATCAATTAATATTCTCATTGAATATTCAAACATTGAAATCTGTCATTTTGAAGCCAAGCAGTCAATCAGCATTTCACAGATCTGACTTAAGCGAGATTTGCAAAATGAAACGAAAGAACTTGAACTCAATGATTACGTTAATAATTATCTTGAAACGACTCATGAATCAGAAACTAGTGAATCTGTTCATTGAATCTGTTCAATTCATTGAATCTGTACTCATATGAAAGCAAAGCATTCAAGTTGATCTCGATCAACTTCGTCTCTTTCAATCAATTGAGAAAAAGAGATTCATCAACATTGTCATGATCGAAGTCGTTGTGTATTAAACTTTAGTCAAGAATAAGAAGATCAAGATCTTCTTTTTGATCATTAGTGAAATCAACAAAACACTTAGCTCAGTTGAAGATTTCGCGAAACTGAATAAAATGATCTTGATCATGTCATTAAATGAACTGAAAAAGAAGCTTTCAATAATTTATCACGACTTTCTGAATGTTTTTGATAGAGAAAAGACAACGCAGTTGCTCTTGAATCAATCATATGATTATAAGATTGAATTAGAAGATGAGAGTCAACTCTCTTAAAGTTGATTGTATCTCATGTCAAGCTACAAGTTGCAGAAAATCAAAGAGTATTTAGAAAAGAATTTGAAGAAGAAGTTCATCACACTCAGCGAAGCTTCTTTTGCTTCGTCAATACTATTTAGACTGATTGCGTCAAGTCGAGTACTTGAGTTCAAGTCGAGTATTCAACTCAAAAAGTGTTGAGTTGAGTTGAATTTTTTTTGAAAAAGTGTTGAGTTGAGTTGAGAAGTTGAACTCAAGAACTTGAGTTGAGTTGAGAAGTTGAACTCAAGAACTTGAGTCAAGTTGAGAAGCTTGATTTGACAACTCGACTCAACAACTCGACTCAACTCAACAAGATATTAAATAAATGTAAATAGCTTGATCAAACAGTCTTCATCATGAAGACTTTATGATTTTCATCATGACTTTCTATGATTTTATCAAACACTCTTCATGATAATGCAAAAAGATAATGCACTATGAATTTATAAGATTATGAATTATGATTAGAACTTAGAAAGTAAGATAAGCGCTGTTCGCTAGTTGAACAGCTCTATTATTTTCTTTTCACTTTCATTATTCTCATTTGTCTCACTACTGATAATTTCATATTCATCATGTTGTAGTTTCTTCTCATTCTTCTTTGCTTAATAACACATTTCTGCATCATTATTTTCTACTATGATGAAATCATTTCAATTAAACTTTATTGCATGTATTGAATTCTGAATTTCTCGTTCTTTGACAGTTAAAAGAGTGACAAATTCTGTTGCAAAATTCTGAAAAGCTGTCATAGAATTAGTATCATCAGCCTGCTTTAACTTCTTCAGATCATCATGATGAAGAATTCTTTGTTGAATTAAGTGAACTATAGAAATCATAAATTTTAATATTTCTTCATTTACATTCAGCTCATCTGTTGTTGTTTTCTAAAATTGATATTAGTTTCTACAACTGAAAGATAATGCATACAGATAATGCATATCTTTGTTGCTTTCAAAGCAATTTTCTCTGCAGTAGTATTTGCATCTTGTGTTGCAGCAATTATATCAAAAAGCTTTATCATCTTAACGACAATCTCAGCATTTGCTTTGCGTCTGATTTTCAACTTAAAGCATTTAACTATAAACAGATCAACGCTTTATTTAGTATTGCATTACTGAGATGCATTATCATGAATATCTTTGTTCTTTCGCTCTTGTTTTATCTCGTCTCTTACATTGTCTTTCATCGCTGCTTTGTCGATCTCATTCGCTTCTTTTTAAACGTTAAAGAGTTTAAGTTTGTGTAATCATTTAAACAGAGTTACACAATCGTTGTTCTGTCACTTGTAATGTTCTTTAATCTCATTGAATCAATTTTTATCATGATTTCAACTTGCAATAGACTTTGAGTTTATGAATAGAGTGAACATTATTTGTTAAAGTCAGCATTGTTCTCTTGATTATGCATTTAAGTAATGCAACAGTATCATTGAAATTTGAATAGTTTGATAAAATATAAACTTGTAAAGAATTTTGTAAAGTAGAGAGTAATTTATCAAGTGAGATGAATTAATTTTGACGAAGAATTATTTCTGAATCATTGAACAGAGTGAAAATTATTTGTTGAAGTCAGCATTATTCTCTTAATGATGCATTTAAGTAATGCAATAGTATCAATGAAATTTAAGTAGTTTGATAGAATATGAACTTGTAAAGAATTTTGTAAAGTAAGGAAAAATTCACAAAGTGAGATGAATTTAAGTGCAATGAGAAAAAAATAATTATTATTCTTAATATTGAAAGAATAAAGTGAACAGTATCACATCTGATGAAATCTATCTAGATTGTAGAGAAAAGTCACAGACTGCTCTATTTATATACTGTCATGCATGACAAAGTTGCAACATGCAACTTTATCTCTGACGCTAGTCTAGAAAGAGCTGCTAGAAACAAGTCTGACTGAATTCAGACTGAATTCAGAGCTATTGCAATAAGCTGCTAGAAACAAGTCTGTCATTGCACTTTTCAACACTTTCACTTGATGCTTGCAAGTTTCTCAGCTTTCACTGCTTTTCAGCCTCAGTTGTTCAATGAATCTCTTGAAGTTCTGTCAAGATAGTGACTTGATCAATTTATCTGCTATCATATTTTAATTAAAAATGAAGTTCATTGAAATCTGATTCTTCTTGTGCAGATTTTGAATGTGATGATAAGCAACATCAATGTGCTTTGATCTTTCGTGAATATAAGCATTCTTAATCAGCATAAGAGATGCTTGATTATCTTTCTTGAGCTGTGTGAGTGAGACAGATTAATGAGTAATCTTCTCAAGAATATCAACGTGATTGTGATTGATGCTCAGATACTTTGTCAGATTCATGTTCTTAAGCACTTGACTGAATCATAGATCTTTCTTGACGCAGATTGATAAAGTCATGTACTCTGTCTTAATGATTGATGTGACAACGAACTTTTGCTTTCAACTCATTCAGAAGACTGATTCTTTATCAAGCATGTAGATGTAAATGAGAATCGACTTGCAATTTAGTCTGTTTGAAACATAGTCTGAGTCAGAGTATTCTACTAACTTCATGCTCTCACTGACTTCGTACATGATGTTTAAATCAATGATGAAACAAACGTATTGCATCAACTTCTTCAAAGCGTGTTCATGATGTTCTGCAAAATCACTGAGATATTGATTTAATCAATTAAGAGCAAAAGTAATGTTGAGATGAGTATGAATTGCAGCATACATGAGACTTTCAATGACTTGTTGATACTCATGCTGATTGATTCTCACATCTTCAAATTCAGCTGAACGAAGAGCATTATATTTATTCATTGAAAAATCTGTTGTCTTGTGCTTGTCTTGTCTCATGTTAAGTCTCTTGAAAACATCATGAAGATAGTGAGTTTGATTTATTCGTAAGATTTGTGTCTTTCTGTTGCAAGTGATTTGAATGTCAAGAATCTTCTTCATTTTTTTCAGATTCTTGACTTTGAAAACATATTGAAACTCATGCTTAAATCATTTAACGTTGCTTAATGATTTGAAGATGATAATTATGTCATCAATGTATAGTAGCAACATGATTTCTTTTAACTCATGAATCAAAAGACATGAATCTGCAATGCATTGAGCAAAGTCAAGTTCAGATAGCGCTGTTACACAGCAATCATGTCAGTCTCATGCAGCTTGCTTAAAATCATAAAGACTTTGAAGAACTTTTAAAGCACAGTTAAGTCTAACTTTCACTTCTGACAAAGAAAACATGTAAATGATTTCTTTGAGAAACGATTCAGTAAATGCATTGTTTACATTAACTTAATGAAGTTCAAGATTCTTCATTGTCGCAATGACTAGAAAGACTTGCAGAGTGTTAAACTTGATGATTGACATGAAAGTATTCTCATAGTCAACTTCATGAATTTAAGAGAAATCTCTGACTATCAGTCTTGTCTTCAGTTTGTTAAGAAAATCATCAATGTGCATCTTTGACTTGAAGACTCATTTGCTTGTCACGATGTTGATCTTTTTGAGCAACACTTCTTCTTGTTAAATCTCATTAATGACTAGCACTATAAGTTCTGCGTTGATCACTTCTTTTCAAAGTTCTTCTTAAACTGAGTTCTGCACTGCATCTTTGTAAATGTTCAACATGAAAATTCTTATTGCTTTAAAAGAGTCAGATTCATCAATGTTGAATAATATTCATGACATGCTTATGTCAAAATCACTCTCATCATCATCAACTTTCTTTGTGATGAATCAAATTATCATAGTTTACAAAATCTTGAATGCACATTCTTTCAATTTTTAATCTTCGCTGTTTCTTTTTCTCTTTGAGATGATTACATGCAGAAATGTTTGAACTGCTGATTTAAACATGCTTGATGTGAAAACTTTTTGAGTGATTTGAACATTTGCGTAAGCTTCACATTCATTTAATGTATGTGACGTGATCTTAGAATTGAGTGCATTCAAGTTGATCATGATAGTCTTTAGTGCATCAATTAATTCAAATAAAATGTTAATCAAGTTAATTATGATAGTTTTCAATGCATCAGTTGATTCAGATAAAACATCAATCATAAAAGCATCAGATTTTGAAACATTAGTTGAAATGTTATTCTTTAATGATCTTTTCACAGATCTTTGCTCTGAAAGAATGTTGAATGTCTGCTTGCAAAGTTGCAAGTTCATGTTTTCATTCTTTTCATCTTCAGCAAACTTGACAGCGTGATTCTTGATGACTCGATCAAGATCTGAGATTCAGAAATAATATTGCTTGTTGATATTTTTCACATATTTCATAAAGACATCAAGTCTATCTCTGTTCATGAATTTGTCTCATCTGTCTTTAACTGACAATGACTTGAAATCAATGTATGAGTAACATTTGCATTCTCATACTTGTACATGATCAATTGAGAGCTTGATCTCGATGAATGTCTTCTTTGAAATCATGAAAGCTTCGTTGATCAAGAGTCTTGTGATGATTTAATTTTACAGATAAACATCTGTCTTTGCAGCTTCTGTTCAGAACTCAATGAAAAGTTCAGCATTCTTGATCATGACTTGCATTAAGTTTTCTGTGATGTGTATAACTCTTTCAATTACTTTATTTTGAATCAACATGTGTGAAACAGTGTATTGAGAAGCAATGTCAATTGATGAGCATCAATCATTCAAGATGACTTTAAGTTTCATGATGTTGTCACTGCGTATTGAGAGAAGTTTGACATTGCTGTGAAGCTTTACGCTGAGTTTTCATTTTTGCAAAGCATTTGATGCATTGAATCGTTGCTTCAAAAAAATGCATCAAGTCTTTCTGAAGTGATTATCAACTATCTCTAGAAAGTACAACTCACTATCAAGAAATGATGATAGTGATTCACAGATGTTTATGAAAATGAAAGTCAAGATACTTGTTTTTCAATCACTGACATTGTGTTCTCGTTTGTTAATGAACTTAATGAGCGCACATATTTCACACACATTCTCATGACTGTTGTTAATGAGAATAGATTTTTTCAAAGTGATGATCTTATGAAGTTGACGAAGCTTTGCTGATTCAAGATAAGTGAAATGATGATGTTACAGCTTGTACAACTTGAAGCTTTTGTCATTTGCAAAACTAAGTTGATCGTGATCAACTTTGATCTTATTTTCATGATGAATCACATCAATGTAAGACGCGAAGTGATCTAGATTCATTGAATCATTGAGATTCATTGAACTGTGCATTGCTGAAAATGCTGATGAGACATCATACTGCATAACTGATAGTAATGCAAATTCATCAAGATCGTTTGCAATTTTCTTTACTATGTAGATGTTTTTGCATTCTAGAGTCTTAATCATTTGCTTTCTTCGCTTGTTGTGCATGTACAGATTTTTATCATCAAAACTTTCTTGTAGATCTTTCTCATACATTCTTCTTTCAGAAAGAAGATTCACTTCAAGCTTAGAAACATGAAAAACAGAAAATAACTTAACTGAGTTTTCATAATAATCTTGCATGACTGTTGTGTCACAATGATTAATATACAATTTTCTTTCTTCAACTTTGATGATGCATCTTTTAATGTAAACTAAAGAATCACTAAAAAGTTGAAGTTGATCAGTCATATGTGAGAAAACATCAGAATCTGCAACTCAGTTGAATTCAGAAATCTTACTGACAATGTTCTTTGACAGAGTTGCAATATTCTCACTCTTTTTGTTCTCATCTTTCTCATTATTGTCAGAGATTTCAAAGTCGTCGCTTTTTGCATTATAGACTTTGTGTTTTTTGTGCTTGCTCTTCAAAAGCTCAATGAGAGTTTGAAGATCATCAGCATTCTTGTGCTTTGTTTTGTCTTTGTTTTTACATTTCTTCACAAGCTTTTGAACTGCAGACAGATGAAAGCAATCAACTAAATGATATTCATCTTCACAGAGAAAACATTTTAAAAATTATTGCAACTGATGACGATGCAATTGATCACTGTCAAAGTCTGAGAGACTTTTGCGATGATGACTGATTTTGCGTTTGTTCTGCTCATGATCAGTGCGCTCGCGTTTATTTTCTCGCTTGATTCATAGCGTAATCTCTGTTGTCTTCAATTGTGCTTTCTTCTCTTGTAGCTTTTGAAGTTTCTTCTTGATGTTTAACTTATTCTGCGCATCAATGATGTTTTGAATGACTCTATATTCATCTGACAGTAATTGAAGTAAGACTTGAAAGTGACGTTTTGACTTGAATAAATCACTTATGTCTTTCTGTATTGTGATGATCTTTTAAGTCAATTTGACGAGATGTGTTCATGTCTTTTCAATGAAGATATTCGTCAACATTCTGTAATCAATGAAGTTCATCAGATATTATTTCTCAATGATTTGTAACTTCTCTTTGTATTTATAGCTCAGAGCATCTCAAATCTTTTTTGCTGATGTTTTGTTTGCAATGTGTTCTTGATCATTGATGATGATGCAGATGATCAGTCAGTAATGAGCTTTCATGTCAATCTTTTGACTTTCAAAGTTGAAAGATTGAATTTTGCTTATGATGTTGATGATGCTGTCAAATGTGTTCAAGTCAGACTTGTCTTTAATAATAAATCACAAGTCTTTCTCAATGAGTTATCTCTTTATGAAAGAAAATTATTGATTGCAGTTCTTGCAAGTGAGAATGAGAACAGATTGTTGTTTGACAAAGAAGTCATTGAAGTTCATGACGTGCAATGTAGACTCAGCTTGTTGTTAGAGTCAAAGAAAAAAAATAAAGATATTAGATAAATTGACGAGTAAAGTGAAAAGAATTTAATCTCGTCAATGATGATGAAAGTTTATGCATTCTTCGACATGATTAAGTATGTTTATTTATTCACTTTTTTGAAAACTCGTAGTAGATTGTTGACTTGATGTGAATGCTTATTTATCTTCTTGTGAGATGCGTAGTAAGCTGTTGAATTTCACTGAACTTCTTTAAGTCAATGTACTTATTTGTCTTCTTGTGAGATGCGTAGTAAGTGATTGCTGATTGCTCATTTGAATAGATCTTATATTGATTTGTCAAGCATCAAATGCTTAGAGTGTTTCAATCTAATTACGTTAAAAGCTTCTTGCTAATTGAACTCATAATTTATTGAAAGAATAAAGCGAACAGTATCACATTTGATGCAATTTATCTAAATTGTAGAAAGAAGTCACAGACTGCTTTATTTATATACTGTCATGCATGACAAAGTCATGATACACAACTTTATCTCTGACGCTAGTCTAAAGAAAGCTGCTAGAAACAAGTCTGACTGAATTCAAACTGAATTCAAAATTATCACAATAAGTTGCTAGAAACAAGTCTGTCATTGCACTTCTTAACACTTAACACATATTCAATATTTCTTGCAATTTCTTTTTCACTTTTTCATTTTCATTTTTCATACTATTTCTTGAATCATTTTACGATTTTAGAATTTAGTAGTCAACGCTTCAAGAAATAACACATTCAAACATCAAAATCAAAACAATTATTCTTGAATCTTGAATTCTTGATAAACATTATAAACTATGACATGCATCAAGCGTATTAAAGATAATGCATATTGATAATGCAATATGACTTGTTTATTGCTGACAAGTTATTTTTTAGAACGTTCATCAGCACGCAAAAGCTTGATGAACTCAACTGACAATTATGCTATCAAAGAAACAAGTTCAGTATTTGAATTTACTAAAAAGATAATGCACATTGATAATGCATTATCTACTGACATGCTAATGCTTTGCAACAGAAAACTAAATGACGCTACAAATCAAACATGATAGCACTGCGTAAGATTTGAAAATATCAGAAGTCATTTGAAAATCTCATTTCAAAAATGATCTTTGAAAGACTTGTGAGCAAGATTATGCATGATTGTGCTAAAGCAAATATGTTAATTTATGACTATTGCATTCAGCACTCTGTCTTGAGTGCTCTGCAAGAAGTCATTGAAGACTTTATGATTTCATTCATGAAAAGTAAGTGCATTACTCTTTTGCATTATTACTTTTGTTGTAGAATTTTCATTGACATTTTGCTTTATGCAGACATCAACTTGATGACAATTCATGTCAAACGCGTCATCATTCAAGATAAAGATATGAGATTTATGAAGAATCTCATGATAAATCTTGATGTCATGTTTTTCAAGATAGATTAGAAAATGTCTGTCTTCATCAGTTAGATAAACAGTATAATTCTTGAAATCACATTTGCATTACTCATGTACATTATTCTTGTGCATTGACTCAATTGTACTTCTAATAAGTACTTGCTCTAAATGCAAGACTTTTAATAAATGAGATAATATTGCAGATTTATGAATAAATCTGCATCAGAACAGTTTTTAAAAATACTTGAAATGAATCAGCAGACTTGTTGATCTCTTGATCATCATTCTTCTCTCTGTGATAAATATCTTAGAGTTCAGTAATAGTCTCGTCTGAATTCAAATTCATAGTTTAATTGTAATACTTCATCAACATTATTTGTTTCATCATTTTTGAACTCATCTGTGATCGATTTCATCGACATACTCTTCTAGCAAGACTGAAAGTTCACTCAATATTTATTAAAAATATCGAGCATGAAAGAACATCTTTAATCATTTGCATCAATCTAGAAAAATTTGAAGCATTATCTTTTCAAAATTATCATGTTGAACATTTCTCATTTATAACATCAGTGCAAAGATATCAATCATCTTTGTCTTGAAAAGAATGAGCATGCTGAAATTGTTGAAGCAATGATCTTCTAACAGTTGCAACAGACTACAAGATTGTTAGTAAATGATCAAATGTATTATCATAATGCATTATTTTATCAGCATCACTTCTTGCTTTTTGTGCTTTTGCTCTCAAATCGACAGCTGAATCTTCATAGTAACGATGAAAATACTCTTTGAATTCTGTCTTGTACTTGATCTCATAGTGAATAAACTCTTCATCATGATCTGTATCTTTATTGTCTTTGTCATCTCAAGTCTTGTAAAGATTTAACTTCATTGTAGAATTCAGAATATTTGCAAGATTATATATTATTTCATTGCTGTCTTCAATCTTGACATAATACTTCGCAAGTTTAATTGAGACTTTTTTGCAAGTCTTTACTATAACAGCACTTGATGAGCAAGTACTTCTTCTTATATTCTTTTCAATCTGCTCAAGATGATTGAAAAGTGCATTAAATATTCAAAATTTCAAGTGAATATCTGCATTAATTGTTTGTGACATTACTAAAGTGCATTCGTAGAAGAAATTTAATAGATTGTCAACAAGCAAAATCATGAATCACTCACTTTTATCAAGTTTGATTTTTGCAATCTTGAAATCTTTGCAGTATTTCTCTGTTCAAAGATCAACAAATTCACGTAGTTGATATGCTTAACAAAGCATCAAGTACATAGAATTTTAATAAATGCAAATATCTTGTATCAGTTTTCTAAATCTTTTATCATTCTGCTCTTGAAAAGCTCTGAAGTGAATCAATCGCTGAGAAGAATCGTTGACAGTTATCGTCAGAGCACAAATCTAATTTCATGATTAATAAATGCATTACTTTTTTGCATTATCATTTGAAGCAATATCTTTTTGATCATAATAAATAATTCTCTGCTTGTTTTAATATCTTGCACTTGATCATTCTTTAATTGAGCAATAACATTATCAGCTATTGTCTTTGATTCAAGAGCTTGAATAAAATCTTGAGTCACAAGATTGATGATGTGAGTCAAGCAATTAATGAAATTCTGTGTTCTGTCTTATTGAAACTTGCAACGACTCATGATCTTTTCAAGTTTCTCTTTCAAGATACTATTATTGCTTGCATTATTGACAAAAATCTTGAAAAGCTTGTTCTTAATAGCGTAGTTCTTCAGAATTTTCATTAGCTTTATCATCAATTGATGATCGATATGCTCAATATCAAGAGACGTAAATTCAATAAGATGTTCACGAAACTGAAATTCAACATCAACTCAGTATATCAACACTCTCAAGTACGCTACTCTTTGAAAACTAGATCATGCATTCAAAGTAATAAAGACACGTCGTGACTCTGTAAGATTCAATCTGATCTTATCACAAATCTGCTTATAGTGTGAGAGAATCATAATTATCATCTTTGTGCAATGTGCAATCTGCAAATCTGAACGAAGCATTTGTAGCAGCTTTCAAAATTGCTTGTTATCAACAATTCAAAAGAGTAAATTTAAGTTAACAAAAATCTTGCATAATTGATCTTTTTAATTCTCTTGATTGAAGACAGAGATTAACTCAATATGACTTTTCTTCTAATAATTTATCAATTTTGCATTATCAATTTGCATTATCAGATATGACTTATTGATTTGAAAGTCAGTTCAACTTGTGATTGCGAGTGTTTGCATTTTCGCTCTGTCGCTGCGCAAAAGTCTGATTCAAGATGCTTTTTCATAGCAGATGTGCTGAAGCTATCAAAAGCTGCAAAATGATTCATAATCTTATTGCAAATTTTGCATGAGATTTTAGACAATTCTTCAACAATTGAAGTTAACTGTATAAAGTGATTTCATATATCAAATTGCTTATCGTCTGTAGTCTTTTTGAATTAGAGCGAATTGTTTATCTTTTTTTGAATCTTGTTTTGAATACTCTCAACAACAGAGATTTGAGATCATCATTGTAGGAAAAAGCTATCTGTATTCAAAGTTCATTAAACATACTCGCTATTCTTTCTTAGTTTGAGCTGTGAAAAATTCTGCTGAATTTTGTCAATCACTTCTTGTCTAGTCTTCATCTTTTCAGAATGATGTCAAGAATTCATAGATCATTGAACTTAACTTGCGAAGTCTTTAGAATGAAGACTATCTGAAGATAAACTATGCGAAATGCTTTCGTCAAACAGATTGAAAGTTGTCAATGAACTAGACATTTTATAAAATAGTTTGTATTAACAACAATAGTTGTTAATAGCTTGAAGATAGTATATAAACAATGTAATGAGTAATGCGAAAAGCTAATGCAATATATAGACGATGCAATGAGTAATGTGAAAAGATAATGCAAAGAACAAGTGAACATGTTGTTCTAAATTTTTATATTTAGCTCTCTTGATATCAAGCTTGAGTTCTTGACAAGTTAAGTTGAGTTGACTTGATTTCTAGTTGAATCGAGTTGAATTGAGTTGAAAATATGCTCAACTTGACTCGAGTCGAGTTGAAAATGTGAGTAACTCAACTTTGAGTCAAGTCGAATTCAAAATGTTAACTTGAAACTTGACTTGATGATCAGTTTAATACTATTTGTCAAAAAGAAAGATGACAGTCTTCGCTTTTGCATGAACTATTAAAAACTGAATGCTCTGATCAAAAGAGATTGTTATTCAATACTCTTAATAAACAAAGTATTAGCTCGAATTCAAGACAGTAAGTATCTGACTCAACTCAACATTATCATCACGTTCAATAAACTGCACATGAGTTCAGAAAGCGAAAATTCAATCACTTTTGTTACTTTCTTCAACGTTTACAAGTATAGAGTAATGCTCTTTAAATTGATCAATAAATCTGCGTTCTTTCAACATTATATCAACGATGTATTGTTCAACTATCTGCATAAGTTCTGTCAGACATATCTGAATGATATTCTCATCTACAGTAAGACATTGAAAGAACATAGAACTCACATGAAAGAAGTGCTAAATAAGCTTCATGAAGCTCATCTACAGATGAACATTGACAAGTGTGAATTCAAGATTCAGAAAATCTCATTTCTAAAATTACTGATATTCATCAATGATCTGTGAATAAACTCTTGAAAAGTAGATTTGATTTGAAGCTGAAAAGTGTTGCAATCATTGACTTATGTGCAGATCTTCATTGACTTCTGCAATTTCTATCAATGATTCATAAAAAACTTCTCAAAAATCATTCAACTCATGATAAAGCTGACTTGAAAAGATCATTTCTTTAAATGAACAGAGATCTGTCAGATGATCTTTGAAGAATTAAAGTAACAAATGATGACAGTTCTCATTCTGAAGCATTTCAACTCAATCAAAGAAGCTATTCTGAAAATGAACTTCTTGAACTATGTGAACGATGAAGTATTGTCTCAATATGACAATGAAGACATTCTACATTCAGTAATCTTCTATAGCAAGAACATAATTGTTGCAGAATGCAACTACGAAATCTATGACAAAGAACTGCTGATCATTATTCATTGTTTAAAACATTGATGTCTTGAATTGAAATGTATGAATATTTCAATCAAGATCTTCATCAATCATCTGAATTTGAAGTACTTCATGATCATCAAAGAACTGATCAGATGACAAGCTAAATAAGCTGAGAAGTTATTTGAATATAACTTCAAGATCATATATCAGTCGAAAAAACAGAATCTGAAAGTCGACGCGCTGATCAGAATGTCAGACGTCAAGTCAGTTGAAGCAAATGATGATCAAAAGCTATATCAGCATCAGATGCTATTGTCAAAAGACAAATTTGAACTGCAGTCAATGAAAGCTGATTAAGAAGATGATCAGAAAGCTGATCAAGATCTGACTCAGATCTTACTCAAATCTGACTCAGAATCTGACTCAGATTTGAAATTCAAATCAAAAGCTAATTAAAATTTGATTGAAGAGATGATTTCTATTCAGAATTAAATTATAGTTGAAAATCAAATGAATCAACTGTGCTTCAATATTCAAATAATCATGAAACAGAACAGAAGAACTTGTCAAGATATTGATTTAGACAATTGCAAAGTACTTAATGAAATACTCTGAAAAGATGATAAACTATGAGTTTCTCAGTCAATGATCACTTGATTGATAAGAAAAGCACATAATCTTTTGATTAATGATCATTCTGACATGAATTAAACGTTAAATTTGCTGAGATGATCATATTGCTGATTGAAGATGAGAACGATGATCAAGCGCTACATTCAAAACTGTTACATTTGTCATAGATCAAAAGCATCAAAAGATCGAATCAATGAACTGTTGAAGTCGTTGCTCATACTCAAGCAATGATGACAGAATATATCATTAAACTTCATTATCAATCTATCAGAAAGTGATGAAAACAACGCGATTCTGACAGTCATAAATCGATTGTCTAAGAAACAACATTATATATCGTGTTGATCAGATGACAAAGAAATCTTCGCAGAACAAACAGTCAAGCTACTGTTAACATGAATCTTCAGAACTCATGAACTATCAAGATCAATAATGTTTAATCATGATTCACAATTTATATTGATTGTCTGAAAGTCTTTATGCTTAAGACTCAACATTAAGATGAAACTATTCACAAACTATCATTTGCAAATCAATGATTAAACAGAAAGAGTGAATCAAAATGTGAAATGATATCTACGAAGCTATTGCTCATACATGCAAGATGATTGATTCACCTGATTATTTATGACTGAATTCGTCAATAACAATGCTATTTTGTCATTAATTGAACAGTCAGTGTTCTTTCTGAATAAAGTCTTTCACTTTTGTATGAGCTTCAATTTGAATTCAACTGAATATGAAATCACTCAAGCTAGAATCAAAGCAAGCAAAGCGAAAAATATATTTAAACACATGAAATAATCACTAGCATTAATTAAGCAAGCATTAGTAAGAGTCAGAGTCATAATGAAGAAACAGATTAACAAGCATTGAAAAGAAATGATTTACAAGATAAATAACATGATGTGTTACGAGCGTATCAAGGCTGAAAAAGGCTGAAGCTGTTGAGATTGTGCCTAGAATCTAATCACATTGCAGCGAGATAGTGCGTAGCTGAATAGAATGTTTGATCAATAGAGGTAGCTCTAACTAGAAAACTAAGAATACAGAAGAAAGAAGACAGTTTCGAGCTGTATCTATAGTAGGTTGAACAAAGAAGTGAAGTAGCCGGTTTGCTAGAGCTCAAATAGATGAAATGTTTCAGCATATTTCGATTTGAAACATTGCTGTTTCTTGTTCACATATCGAAATCTCTAGAGTCTATTGACTAGACTTTATTCAACGTCGACACGCTTCGTAACAGAAGCTTTAATCAATTTGCAGAGTACGCTAGCAAGTACTTTGCGTATTGATTAGAACTAGTCAGTGTCTTTAGCTCAGATCTGACTCAGTCTCTATTTTCTTTTCTCAACATCTCTTTGTTCAACATCATTTTTCTTTCTACATCACATTTTATTCATGTCACAAACACATTTTCTTCAAGCTTAGCGCAGTCTCTGAATATTACTTAAATAGAAGCTTTTGTACTCATCTTCTTCTGTATTCTTAATATTTAGTTATAGTTATTTCTAAAGATCAAGCACTATTCAATTCTGACTTTCGCTGATTGACTAATCTAGACACGATTCTGACATTATATTAAGAATTCATTAATCACACGATATTGATCTCATTATTCATTCAACATACTCGTATAGACAGAACGAGTCTAAAGAAATTCGTTTATCTGATGATTGATGCAATTGAAAGACTAAACAACACTAGAAAGTTTGATAGAATCAACGACAAGACTGTTTGAATCGCTAGACAACTTATTGCTCACTAAGTACGCAAAGTTCATTCAATCAAGAGAATCAACTCATTCTCATGAAACAGACGAGTGAAAATAAGCTGTTCAATTCAATTAAGAGAATCAACGATAAAGAATCTTCGTGAATTGCTTGAGAATTACTCAAAAACTCACAAATCAAAAATACTCTTTTAATCAACAACATTCTTTTCTGAAGATTAAACACTTGATCATACATCTTTATTAATACTGTTGAGCATTGTCATTCGCTTGATCTCGTTCTTTCTTCAAATTTCATCATGTCAAAATGTTCATTTATCAAAGAATGTTTTGAAGAATTTCGAAGTCGCTTTTCTCAAATCTCTGAGACTGATTCATTGAAATTCTCTAGTGCTGAATTATTCATCAATGAGAACGACGAGTCATTTGCTGAAACAGTAATACTCTCTGTTTCTATCGAAAACTGAAAGGCTTGATGCATGACTTTTGACAGAGAAACAGATTGACTCAACAAGCTGAGTAATTAATGAGATGACAAAATCAAAGAGTTGAAGACTAAACTTCAAACTAAAGAAATCACTTCTTCTGATTTCATCTACTCTGAGCATTCTAGATTTCAGAAAATATCTGATTCTCTCTGATTTACTGATGAAAAGAATTCTACTTGAGAAAACTGATACAACAAAATTCAGAATAAACTAGAGATCAACATTGATCTCTTTTCAAATGAACGAGTTAAACTGAGCTATGTACATTTCAGATTATTCAATGACGCAGCTGATGTCACTCAATCTAGATGCAAACGTTACTATGTCAATTTCTATAAAATCATCGATGATCTTTTGAAAGAACTAGCTGAGTTGTTCAATGATTTAGATAAGAAAGTCAACTTTCGTAAAGAATACTACAACTTGATTCAAGAATTAAAGAAGTTCAGCGAGTTTTACACTCAGTTTCAACAATTATTTTTCTATCTGAAGTATCACGAAAAGCAACTGATCATCGATCTGAAAGATAAAATAAATTCTCGTCTTCAATTCATTTAAATAGATCAATTAGTTCAATCTGATTTTCTCAAAGAAATTCGTTTCTATCTAATTCATTTGAATAATGATCAGCGAGTCATTCAAAAAATCAAGAACAAAGTCAATTTCATCAAACACGTCAACGATTTGTCAAAGATCATCTTTCATAAAGCTGTTGTTACTCAGTCAGTCGATCATTCAAAATCTGATCATCTAAAGTTGCATGACGCGATTTTAACTAGCATCAAAGAAGCAGACGTTCTAGTTGAAACCTGTTTCATATGTCATAAATTAGATTATAGCTCTAAAGAGTGCTCTGATTGATCTACTAGAATCAATGCAGTAAACAATGAATACGATTGTTTTAAGTTCGATTTCAATTCGAATTTCGATTCAAAAAACTAGTCATCTCTTCAAAAGTCATCAAAGAAATAAAGATTATATCTTTGTGCAAACTAGACGAAATTTTATCAGAAGAGAATTACTTTGAAAAGTCGTTTCTAATTGATGTCTTTCTCAACTCTCAGAATCAATCTTTTAGTCTTTATTCTCTGATAGACAGTGATTCAGTCACTCATATGCTCATACATGTTAATCTAGTCAATAAAGTATGCGAGAAACTAGAAATTTAATCTATATCACTGACAAAAGAGAAGTTAATAAGAGACTATGATGAAAAGATATTTAAGAAGATCATTACTCATAAAATTCTATTCAATCTCATCATCAAAAGTCATAAGAAATTGACTGTATCAATGCTGATAGCTGATATTGATCATCATGAAGTCATATTGAATAAGTTCTGAATGAACAAAAATGAAATATTATTGAATATGCAAAACGACGTCATTGTTTTTTTGAATCAATTAAATACTTCTATTTCGATTTTTTTGATTTCTCTCAATTCAAAGCACTCAAGTTGATCATGATCAACTTCGCTTTCTTCTATCATTCAGACTAAGATCTCTATTATGCTTAAACGATCTGTTTCAACTACAACTAAGAAAGAATCATTCTCGATTTGAAGCATAAATGCAGCTTCATTCAAAACTCTACTGAATCAATCAAAGAAGAATCAGACTGAAGTCTTTGTTCTATTCATGACTGATATTGATAGAGAAATCACGTACAATACTCAGTGCAATTTGAACGTTTTAAACGACTCTGCAATCAATGAAACAACTCAGAATTTGAAAAATATTAAAGTCAAGCTGTCATCAGAATATCATGAGTTTCTAGATGTTTTTGATTAAACTCAATTGAATAAACTATTCTTTTATTGCTTCTATAATCATAAAATTGAACTCATCAGTGATTCAATGCTTTTTCACTGTTGAGTTTATTGAATGTTCTCTGTCAAACTTCTGAAAGTAAAGAAGTATTTAAACGAGAATCTGTCGAAGAAATTCATCACTTCTAGTCAGATTCTCTATTTCTTTCTCATTCTATTCGCTTTTAAAGCAAATGAAGATCTTTGATTCTGCGTGAACTATTGAAAGCTAAATGTCATTTTCAAAAGAAATAAATATTCTCTATCATTGATAGACAAGATCATTGATAAAATAGTGAGTTGCAAGCATCTGACTAGATTGAACATCATATCAGCATTCAACAAACTTTAAATGCATCTTGATAACGAGAATTACATCATTTTTATCACTGCTTTAGAAGCATATAAATACAAGATGCTATTATTTGAACTGATTAATGAATCGATCTTCTTTCAGCAATATATGAATGATGTTTATCATGATGTCAAATTATCATTTCAGCTCAGAGCATAAAATATGTCGTCAACTCAATTTAATATCATCAATATCTTAGAAAGTCTTGATTCATTGAACTAAGTCACTAATCTAGTCATTATCATTTTAGTCTAGTCACATCAAAACCTGTTTTGTGTCTTTGCAATCTTAAGTCATAAAACTGTTGCTCAGTTCTGACATTACTCAATTCATGTATATAAAAGTTGAATTCTCATTCTTTTCTTTTATTTCTTGTCTTTCGTCTTGTACATTATCTGATGTATTGTTCTGTATCTAGTTCAAGTAATATAATAATTAATTCTTTATATTGATAAAATCTTTAGTCTAATCTAGTTTTTAACATTACAAAAGATCTACACTTCTTGCAACGTTTTCATATATTGAAATCTCGTCTAGTTATCTTTTTGCTCAAATAAAGCAATCTTATTGCTTCTCAATTGATGATAAGCGTGCTGTTGAACAGTTTGCTCAAAGTATGATCAAAAACTCAGTTAAAGTCTTTTGCGCAATGCGCAAGCTTCAAAATCAAGTTCGACAACATGATGTTATCATCTCATTCTCATTCATCGCTTTTAGTTCTTCAGTTTATCAAGAATTGAATTCTCAGTCTCTTGCAATGATAACTCAGATTATTGCATAAACTCTGTGCAATCAATCTTTCTTCAACATTCAAATCTCTGCAAATTCTGTCGTTGTTTTGATCTTCATTAAATTTGAAAAGCTTTTCAACATATCTGAATATGAGAAGAACAAAGATCATTTGAATGTCTGAAAGCAGAGTCTGATACAACGCATGAACGTGAATGATGATTATTACTTCTCTCATCGAGCTAAGATCATTTATGTCGAGTCACAACTCATCATAAATAAGAAGATTCACAATTTAATGAGTCAATATTGAGTCAATGATCTTTGTATTATTTTCATCTTTGCAGATTGACAACATAAGTTGCATCATTGCTGTGACAACTTTTTCAAGACAGAAGATGCTTATCTATATTTTTGCAAAACTCTGAAGTAAGACATGAATAGCTTTGTTGACTATTACAATCTCTTTTATCAAAAGAAAGAATGTTCTTTGATGAAAGATTTCTTATTGATTGATTGTCTGAAGCGCAATGTCAATTATTTCACTCAAGTCGTCGCTCTTTTCTGACGAAATTTCAATGAAACTCAATCATTCATTTTTCATCAATGAGTTCAAGCATTCTCTGACATTGATGAAGAGTTTCAGCAGCTTAAGTATCATCAATCTCACTTCATCTTCATCATCATTTCATTTGTCAAAGTCAAGAACATCTTTGCATCGACTAGTAATTCTTTGAGTTCAAAGATTATCATTTCTGTGACTGTCATCTTGACAATATCTTCATCTTTCTCTCTCTTGTTTCTTGATGAGTCAATAAATCTAAGCTTCGACATTGTCATCATTTAAGATAAGACTCTGATCATTTCTGAGATCAAGAAAATCTGCAACAAGTGAAAGCTGTGCTACTACTGCAAGTTGCAACATTCAAGCAAAATTGCTAAAAAATGCTCAATTAAGAAGTTTTTCACTCTGCATATCATGAACGTTTACAACAGTGACATCATCAGTATAAATGAAGAAGTCTCGCTGTCTGTGAAAAAAGTTTAATTTCTGAGCTAAGTTATGTTCAGAGATTTGTATACATATCATCTTGTTTACTAGTTTCAATCTTCTCATTCTCACTTCAATCATATAAAAAGTTTTCTGTTAAATCTGTCTTGAAACTCTTTGAATTTAATTCAACATTCAAAGATAATCACATGATAATATTCTGTATTCTACGTTAAGCTTAATCTAAAGTTCTCATTCTCGCTCTGATTGATAGTGAAGTCTTTGCTTATGTCTTTATGAATAAATTCTTCATGCAACAACATCATCTTTTCTTGCATCAATTAATTCATTCTTGCAGACTTCAAGAATTTAATAATCAAGTCACTTTAATTGATGACATTACTCATGTCATTGAAATTACAATGATTCTTGATGAACACATCGAAAGACTATTCTTTTATGTCACTGAATTAAGTTAGTATCTCATCATCATGAGTTTATCATGACTTCATCATCACGTCATTGATGTCAATTTTAAGCACAATATTCTCATCTTGTCTTTTTTCTTCTGTCTTAATCATTGTTGTTCATTTCTCATCAAGATCTATGATCTTAATTAATAAGAAGAAGATTTCTCGTTCAAAGTTAACAAAGTAGCTTTTTCTCAGTCTCATCTTTAATTCACTCATGAGAAGTAACTCAGTTCATGAATCGCTCACAAGAAGCAATTCAGCACTCAGTTTGCTTGCAAGAAGCAATCTAGTTTCTCATTCACTTGAAAGAAGCAACTCAGTTTTCAGTTCGCTTGCAAGAAGCAACTCAGTCTTTCATTCACTTAAAAGAAGTAACTCAGTTTTCAGTTTGCTCACAAGAAGCAATTCAGTTCTCAATTCACTTGCAAAAAGCAACTCAGTTTCTCATCTGCTCATAAGAAGCAATGTAATCTCTCATTTGCTTACGAGAAATCAACTAATACTTAGCTCGTTCACAAGAAACAAATCTTGTTCAATCTTGTCTCTCGTTTGAAACAAGAAGCTTTTAGTTGTATTTTTCAAGTCATTCAAAAAGAATACTCATTAAAAATTTAGTGTTGAAATTCTTTTTTCTTTAGAACTTTTGTTGTTTCTCAAGCAAATCAATTCAATCGATCTTTTATACAACTTGACATAATTGAGTTGAAAGCTTGAAGCTTTAATCATGCTGCTCATGTCAAAGACATTGAAGTGTTTAGCATCATTTTAAGAAAAATCAATGTCTTCTTGAATCTTGAGTCAATCTCATCTTCTAGTCTAAACTCTGATGAGTCAAAATTGCGTCATGCAACTTTGATTATTCATTCAAAGAACAGTTCAATTCTTGCTCAGTTCTTATCTCATCTTCAAGACAGTATGTATGATAAAAATCATTGTCTAAATCTTCATCAAATGAAAAAGAAATTTCATTTGACTGCATTCAGAACACAAGAAGATCTTGAAGTTTATTAACAAAGTAAAAACGTTGATTCAATCACAATTTTATCATTCAGATATTTCAAGTTTTTAAATGTCTTCTTCAAGAAAAACATTGATATCTTGTCTTTGCACTGAACTCATGATCATGTCATACATCTTAAAGAAGATGCTCAATTCTCAGTCTTCACTTTGTATGACATGAGTTGTGATGAAATTCTATAACTTCATTGTTATCTAAATGAAAATCTGAGCAAAGATTTCATTTAAGTCAGTCACTCTCAGATGATCATCTCTGTTCTCTTCATCAAGAAACTTGAAGAAGAACTTTGCTTCTGCATGAACTATCGAGATCTGAACACTATCACAGTCAAGAATTGATATTCTCTGCTTCTGATCTCAGAAACGCTGAATTATTTAAGTTGAGCTAAAATCTTTATCAAGCTGAATATTATTTTTGCATTCAATCGACTTTGAATCAAAGAAGAAGATGAAGTTCTTATCATTTTTTGCACTTGATTTGAATTATTTGAGTATTTAGTCATGCTCTTCAATTTATGTAATGAGTTTGTCTCATTTCAGAAATACATCAACAATATTCTTTGCAAACATTTAAATAAGTTCTGTACAGCTTATTTGAATGACATCTTGATTTATTTCAACAATGAACTCAAGCATGAAATTCATGTCAAGCTCATTTTGCGAAAGTTGCAAGAAGCAAATCTTCAGATGAATATAATCAAATGCAAGTTTCACATCACTTAAGTCGTATATTTAGAATTGATAATCATCATCAAAGAGATCAAGATGAACTCTTTTAAGATAAACATCATTATCAACTGATTCATTCTGATCAACGTTAAAGACGTTCAAAGTTTTCTAAATTTCGCGAACTTCTATAAAAGATTCATCTATGATTATAGTAAAATAGCTATCTCACTCATTCATCTCATCAGAAAAGATGTACTCTTTGTCTGATTTCAGAAATGTCAGATTGCATTCAACATTCTTAAAAAAGTCTTCACTTTCAAGATTATTCTTCATCATTATAATTCAGATCACAAGATTGTGATAGAAATCAATGCTTTGAACTATGTGTTCAAAGACATTCTTTCTCAGTACAATGAGAATGAGATTCTTCATTCAGTCGCTTACTTTTCAAAGAAGCATAACTCAGTTAAGTGTAACTACAAGATTTATGATAAAAAACTCATGATCATTGTTCGCGCTTTCGAGAAATGATGATCGAAGCTTGAAGACTTTATTTACTCTGTCGAGATGATCACGAATCACAAAAATCTTGAGTATTTCATGTCAACTAAGCAGTTGAGTTATCATCAAGCTCGTTGAAGCGAGTTTCTGTCTAGATTCAACTATCACATCACTTATCATCTCAACAAGATCAATGATAAGTTGAATGCTCTGACACGTCGCTCAGAAGATCTTTTTAAAGAGAGAAATACATTTGATTCTCAACATCAATATCAACATCAGACAATTCTGAAAACTCATGTTTTAGATCTCAATATTGTTAAGAATCTCGTCTTCAATGTTTTCAACATCAAAATCATAAAGCTTCAGTCACAAATCATTATTCTAGATTCAGTTCAGTTACATCTGTTTTCAGTTATCTCAACACTTTTGCAAATTCTAACTTTCATGAATTTAGAAATCAAAGAATTCAACGTTGAAGATGTTAAGTCTCAGCTAAATCAAGACATTCTGAATCTTGATGAAGATTCTGTTGATACTTTCACTCAGACATTGTAAAAGCAAATTGAAATCAATGACAAATTTGCAGCTCAGATAATCGAAGTGCTTTGCAATGAAGCATGACATCACAATAAGATCTCTCTAGTTGAGTGTAAAGAACATGAGAATCATCTGTACTTTCAAGAAAGAAAGTACATACTCAACTCAAATAAACTACGTCTTTGTATCATTCAGCTTATTCATGATAATGTCATCGATGATCATTCAGAAAGAGCAAAAAGTTATGAACTAATCAGTTGAGTTTACTGATGATCAAACATTTATAAGTATGTTCAACGCTTCATATGAAACTGTTATGTGTGCATACGCTTCAAGTTTTTTAGACAATAAACTCAAGAATGATTGTGTTCTCTTTCAATTCTTAAACGTCGTTGACGTAATGTCTTCATGAACTATGTAAATTCTTTATCGCTCAGTATCTTCATGAGTATCACATATAGATATGTTTTAGTCTTCGTTGATTATCTTATCAAAATGAAACATTTAGTTCTCATTACTTCTATGAAAGTTGAAGAAATTATCAATTGCTTCTATGCTCATGTTTGAAAACATCATGATTTACTTGAGTTCTTTATATCTGATCGAGACACACAATTCATCTTCAATGTCTGAAAGCATATGTGTAAAATGCTGAAGATAAATGTTAAGTTATCAATGATGTATCACTTTGAAATCAATGATCAAATCAAGAGATTCAATACTGTCATGAAGCATTATCTTCAAGTCTTCGTCAACTACATGCAGAATGACTGAGTTAAATGACTTTCTGAAGTTGAATTCACTGTCAATAATGCATCATCATCAATCATTCTAGCATCACTCTTCTTGATCAATTTGAGTCAGAACTTACATTTAAACTTTGAATCTTCTGAGTCTTTGCTTGAGAATTTTATGTTTCAAGCTCGAAACAAGTTAATTAATGTCAAAAAGTTCATCAAGAAGATGAAGAAACTAACTGAGCATTTACATGATGAAATGCTTATAGCTCAGATCATTTATGAATTCAATGTCAATCTCTCTCGTTGTTCTTATTCTAAATACTTCGTCGAAGATGAAGTCTGATTGAATGCTTGCAATCTCAGCATTGCTCATCTCACTGTCAAGTTAAATAATCATAATATTGACTTCTTCAAGATTAAGCATGTCTTCAAGAACAATTCTCTGATCATCAAGTTAAATCTTTCAGCATTCATGAAGATTCATTCAATCTTTCATGTCATTCTTCTGAATCATATCACAAGTGATTTTCTCTTGAGTCAACATCAGAAATTTTAAAAACTCATTATTGTTGAGAATGATAAAAGATTCTGATATGTAAACAGCATACTAAACTTCAAGCATGATAAATGCTATAGCTCACTTCTGCTCAAGTATTACATTGATTGAGAAAATTACTTTTCTACTTGAAAGTCTTTTCATCTTCTGAATAATTGTGAGCAAGCGCTTGATGAATATCATCTCGTCAACTCTGTCATTGAAGAATCACATGTACTGTCATGTGTGATGTCTCAATGTCAATGTCAAGAACTTTAAGTTCAATCTTCATTGTTTTAACTCAGCTCAGATTTGACTCAGATCTTGTTTAAATTTGACTCAGATCTGACTCAGATGTATTTTAATTTCATCTGTGCATCATTATATTAAACTGCATTTCGTCTTTCTTTTACTCAGATTTGACTCAGATCTTGTCTAGATCTGACTCAAACATCTTGTTTAAATCTGACTCAAATGTGATTCAGATGTGTTTTAATTTCAGTGCTTCATCACTATAAAATGCATCTCACTCTATTATTTTTCGCCTTCATCTCGCTCTGTCTCACTCAAATTTGACTCAGATGTGACTCAGATGTATTCTTACTTCATCAATGCTTCATCACTATAAAATGCGTCTCGCTGTGTTTTATTTCATCTCATCTCATCTAGTTTCAATTCTTGTTGTTATCTTTAATTCTTTCTCATCTCATCTCATTTTCATCTTGTCTTGTTTACATCTCATCTCATCTAGTTTCAATTCTTGTCTCATCTTATTCTTTTCATCATCTTGCAGAAGCTTAGTTTTTGAAAGAAAAGTTACTGTCATGATGTCAGATCATCATCTCAGCTCAAAGCATAAAATATGTTGTCAACTCAATTTAATATCATTGATATCTTAGAAAGTCTTGATTCATTAAATTAAGTCATTAATCTAGTCATCATCATTTTAGTCTAGTCACATCAAAATCTGTTTCGTGTCTTTGCAATCTTAAGTCATAAGACTGCTGCTCAGTTCTGACATTACTCAATTCATGTATATAAAAGTCGAGTTTTCATTCTTTTTTTTCATTTCTTGTCTTTTGTCTTGTACATTATCTGATGTATTGTTCTGTATTTAGTTCAAGTAATATAATAATCAATTCTTTATATTGATAGAATCTCTAGTCTAGTCTAGTTTCTGACAATATTCTATGAAACTTTCTGAATGACTTTTGTCAAGTCTATCTAAATGACATTCTCATCTATAGCAAAATAAGAAAGAAACATAAAGATCACGTCAAACTAGTATTGAGTTGACTACGTGAAGCTGAACTGCAGATGAATATTCAAAAGTGCAAATTCAATGTAGAAGAGACTGTCTTTCTAGAAGTCATTGTATCAGAACTAAATCTTTGTATGAATTTCAGCAAAGTGACAGTCATAGTCAGCTGAATCACTTCAATCAATTTAAAAGAAATTCAAAGCTTCGTGAGATTTGTTAACTTCTATTGTTGTTTCATTAAGAACTTCTTGAAGCTAGTCAAATCATTCATTCAACTGACTAGAAAAAACACATCTTTTGTTTAAAATGAGATCTGTGTTTAAGTTTTTAACAATCTAAAGAAACAAGTCAGCTTGATTTCAGTACTTCGTCACTTCAATCTCAAACAACAAGCTATTCTGAAGATTGATGCTTTGAACTATGTAAAAGATGAAATACTATCTCAGTATAATGATGAGAAAGTTCTTCATTTGATGATTTTCTACAGTAAAAGCATGATTTTCGCTGAAATCAATTATCACATCTATGACAAGAAATTACTAATCATTATTCGATGCTTTGAACACTGATGACTCAAGCTGAAGTGCATTGAACTACTCATTCAGATATTCATTAATCATCAAGCTTTGAAGATTTTCATGAAAAATAAACAGTTGAGTCGATGACAAGTCAACTATCTGAACATTCTGTTGAAGTTCAACTTTCAGATCATCTTTAGATCAGGCAAAATAAATACTAAAGTTGATGCTTTAACTCAAATGTCTCTAATGAACGTCTTTGAATCAGTTCAATGACTTGAAAATCATTTTCAGACTATTCTGATTCTTGATAGAGTTAATGTTCTACTCATTAAATCGAAAGCAAATCTCTATCAGCAAGTATGTATGATCAATTAAATGAATGAGCTTTGCAACAAATATAAACAAGCTATGAATGAGAACAAGCTCAAATTTCATATCACTAAATTGAAGAACTGCAAAATCATTGACAGCGTTCTCTTTAGAAAAGACTTAGTGTGAGTCTTTAAGAATATGCATACGAAACTGCTACAGAAAATTCATGATCAGTTCTTAATCTCTCACTTTAACAATAGATGAACTATTAATCTAATTTAATGATTCTACTATTGATTAGATCATCAAGTCATAGTCAGACAGTACATTCAAAACTGTCATGTCTGTTAGCAAAGCAAAGTTTCTAGAAATAACATCAATGAACTTCATCATCTTCTACTCATTTCACAAGAACGCTGAAAAGATATAGCTATGAACTTCATTACTGAGCTATCTCTATCAGAAGACTATAACATCATTTGCACAATCATATGTTGTTTCATTAAAGAATGTCACTATGTTTTCTATCATTGAAAAGACGATGACATCTCAGTCGAAGAAACGGTTTGAATCATGCTATGAAATGTTTATCAACTGCATAATTTATTCAGTTCTATTGTTTTGAACAGAAACTTTCAATTCATATTGACTATGTGAAAGAATCTTTGCAAGTGACTGAGAATTACAGCTAGTTTATTCACAGTCTATTATTTGAAGATTGATGATCAGACGAAATGAGTCAATCAAGATGTTGAACATGAACTTAGAATCTACTGCAATTACATGCAGAACAACTGAGTTAAATGAATATCTATAATGAAATTCAGCGACAATTTCAATATCTTCTCAATCATCTCAATGATTTCTTTCTACTTCAATAAAGATTTTCACCCTTGAATGAGTTTCAATTCAGATACAACTGACTATGAAATCACTCATGAACGATTGAAAGCTAAAAAAGCAGATGATATTATCATTTGAATGAAAGAGTTATTGAGCTTTGATCATCAACAATTGAAAAAGATGAAGCTGTTCATTGAAGCACAGATTAATAAACATAAACGAGACATCATTTATAAAGTAGAAGACTGAATTTGACTATTCTTCAGAAATATCAAAATCATGAGATTATGCAAAGATTTAAAAGACAAACAACTAGAATTGTATCAAATCACTGTCAAAGCGAGAATCTTCTATCATCTTCGTTTATCAATCAGCATGAAGCATTTGCATTCAATGTTCAACTTGAAGCTACTGCAATTGTATTCAGAAAATCTTCTATCAAAACAGCATGCAAAATTCTTCAGATTCATCATTATTGATGAAGATGATGATGAACACTGAAAGATAAATGACATTCTGAACTTCAGATGCTATTGAAATTGAATACAGTACAAGATCAAATAAAAAGATTTAGATAAAGACAATGAATGATACTATGTTAATAAAGATGAATTCAATGACTTTGAGAAAGTTTTGAACGAATTTCATATGCTATACTCAAGAAAGTCACGCTAGTATCGAAATAACTCAATAAGAAAGCAAGCAAATGAGCTACATTTATGCAAACATGAATTTTCAAAGAGAGAAGTAATGTTACGAGCATATCAAGACTGAAAAAGACTGAAGCTTTAATTAATTCGCAGAGTACGCTAGCGAGTACTCTGCGTATTAATTAGAGCTAGTCAGTGTCTCTAGCTCAGATCTGACTCAGTCTTTATTTTCTTTTCTCAACATCTCTTTGTTCAACATCATCTTTCTTTCTACATCACATTCTACTCGTGTCACAAATACATTCTTTTCAAGCTTAGCGCAGTCTCTGAATATTACTTAAATAAAAGCTTTTGTACTCATCTTCTTCTGTATTCTTAATATTCAGTTATAGCTATTTTTAAAGATCAAGCATTATTCAACTCTGACTTTCGCTGATTGACTTATTTAAACATGATTCTGACATGATGTTTCTGAACTCAAGAAACATCATGATCTCAAGATCATCAAAGAAACTAGATGATAAAATGCTAGAACTCTTTAAGATTCTGATTGAGATCAAACATGCATATTGACTGAAACTATCATTGACTATGAAGATTCATTCAAAGTTTGCGTTGAATTTGTTGCAACTAAATTCAAAAGATGCTTTAAAAGAACAATGAAATGAATCATTTGATTTTATAATGATTGAAGACGAAGATGAATGAAAAGTGAAGAACATATTGAACTTCAGACACTATGAACGAGACAAATGACTACAATATCATGTCAATTGAAAAGAATACAACGTCAATCTACATTGATACAACGTCGATGAAAGTAAAGTTGAAGAATGCTTGAAGATTATAAATAACTTTCATGAACAATATTTGAACAAGTCAAGATAGAAATCAACTTAAGAAATGTTGATTGAACTGTAGCAATGAGAACATTACTAAATGAAGAAAGAAAGTAATGTTGCAAGTGTGCACTTTAAGTTAATTTAACATAAATCATGTCAAACTATCATAAACTAGTATAAAACTGATGTTGACACGCTAGCAATTTAGCGTGTTTTCATGAGTAAAACTCATGACGTGTTACATTTTCTTTCTTCTTCAGCTTTGAACTTCTAGTTAGAATACACTCATATGATTCGCTTTATGCAGACTCATAACATACAGCATTACAACTTCATCACGTCTTAAACAGACTTTCAAGATTATATATTTTACATTCATATTGATATGAAGATTGCTGATAAAGTTTTCAGAGTCATGATGATAATGCTGATGTTAATTCAAGCAAGATGCAAGATCAGAATGTGACTCACTCAAAATCAAAATGTAAATGCATATGATTTCAAGTATCAGTCAGTAAATTCTCAGATCATCAATCTACTAGATCAAGAAAATAAAAAGAGAAGATGATTCATATGTATCACAACACAATGACATTATATTCTTTAGTTATAAACTATGCATCTGTTGCAATCAATCTTCATACAAACATGTATATACTGCTTTGTATTGCTCATAGTCATCATGTTGCTCATAGTCACAAGATCGCGTCATTTTAATCATGATGTTGCTCATACATGTATTCTGCTCTTTGTATTTTGCTGCTTGTCAATCATACTTACGCTGCAATCATATTAATATATTCTGTTTTATATTATCTGTAATCATCATATTGTCTGTAATCATTGAGTTGTTTGTAATCATCATGTTGTTTGTAATTATAACATTGCATCATCTTAATCATAATATTATTTATACATATGTTTTACTTCTTATGTTTTGCTTCTTATATTCTGCTTCTTATGTTTTGCTTCTTATATTCTACTTCTTGCATTCTGCTTCTTGTATTCTACTTCTTGTGTTTTGCTTCTTGTATTCTGCTGCTTGTTGCTCATACTCACGCTGCAGTCACACTGATATGTGTATTCTGCTTTGTATCATTCGTAGTCACTGTGTTGTCTGTAGCTATGAGATCGCGTCATCTTAGTCTCGATATTACTCATACATATATTCTGCTTCTTATATTCTTCTGCTTGTCGCTCATACTCACGCTGTAATCATACTGATATATGTATTCTGCTTCATGTCGTTCATACTCACTGTGTAGTTCATAGTCACAATGTCTCATCACTCATCTCATGCTGTCACTCATACTCAATGTGTCACTCAATACTAGAACAATGCTTCTACACAGTGTAAATTGATCTAAAGATTGTATTACAATTTACATTACTAACTATAATAAACATCAAGTTAATATTTATGAGATGAGTTTTGAATTTTAAGATGAATTCACGACTTCGCTTGTCTGATGTTCAACGTTCAACGTTTAACGTTTCAAGTTATTTCAGTTTGCATGATATGATCTGTTGTATCTTTGCTTACTACTGTAGATACGAAAGCTGCAGTTAAATGTGTTTACAAGTAGCTTAATTTAGTTAAGCTTCTAGCATACATCAAGAGCTAATAGCTTTAATAGTCACTCATCAAGAAATAATAGCTATTTTAGCATAAGCTCAACAGTGTAGCTACAAGCTAGATGCATGATTGCAATAAGTCATTTGAACATAAAGACTCATGTGACAGAACGAGAGGGAAATTTTGCAAAACTGCTTGAATCTACTTTTGCTCTTATTTTCAGTTATTGTGTTTATGACTTGCTGACGTTGACGACGCGTTAATGAGATTAATAGCGAGCTTTTCAATTGATTCAAACATTGCTTTTTTGCAGTTTAATCAGATTTTTAAGGTTTGAAAAGCTTGAATGATCTCATCAGCTACAAGCTAACTACAAGCTACTTTGCTAAAGTTACAGTACAGTACCTAGAGTTTCTTATATTTTACTCGACTCAACGATCAATCTAAGTTGAACTTTAATAAAAGTCGAGATTTTGATTCGTTCAGCTAAAGTAATCGACTGATTATACGCGAGAATCTGATATATTTGATTGAAGTAAACAAAAGACAGTTCATTTTCGTTGATAGCTGATAATGACGTTCATGACTACGTCGTTAAATGATGTACTGATCATCATAGAGTCTGACAACGAAGCAGATTGTACTCGACGCTTTCACTTGAAAGAACGCTCACGTACTTCGTAGATGACTCGATCTCATCATCTCGCGATGAATCTTTCAAAGTGTCAGATTTTCTTCCCGACTTCGCAGAGATTTCAGAACTCATGAGTACATGTCAAGAGTTCTTTTCACAGCGCTTCGAGTGTTTGTGTCGATATTCAACACTCATCTATCTTTGCATCTTTGATACTTCGTTATTATCTCATCATTGAACATGTCAGAAAAGGCAGCTGAATTAGTGTACTCATCAAAGATGCCTGATTTTGAGAAGTTGCTAAATGTGCAAACATCTACAGCGAACAACATGCTCAGCAAAATCGAGCTCAAAAAGTCTTCGTTGAACGATGCAAACTCATCTGAGGTAGCAGAGAACAAGTCAGAGAAAGAGAAGAAGGGAAGAATTAAGAACTACTTCGCAAGCGATCAATCAAAGCATCTGTGCTGAATTGAACTGACTCATCGACAGCGAATTTTTCAATACGCGAACCGTCTTGACATCTTCTTGTACGTCATTGCACTCACAGACGATGTTGCGATTGACGCGACTCTATCTTTGATAACACTGATGTTCGACTCATCAACAGCTTTCTTCAGCAATTTTGCAACCGGTCAGAGCAACGCGCAGCAGTTTACTGCTCAGATCAATCATCTCGTTCTCTACTTCGTGTATTTGTTCATTGCTCGCTTCGTCATCAACTACGTGACAACACTTTACATATGTATTGCAACTATCAGAATCACATGCTTCTTGAGAAAGACATTTTTGAAGAGTCTGCTGAGACAGAAAGTATGACATTTCGACAAAGAAGACAATAAATCTTCAGCGACGCAGATTACAATGAGTACATGATCATTCACTACACGATATTCAATCGCTGACAGAAGCTCTCAGATGACAATCGTGTCAATCAAGATATTGTCGAGAAATTGTATACACTCGTTCAGAGCATCTCACTTTTCTTCTCGAAATATATTGTGACACTCGCTGTTCAGTGAAAGCTTGCTCTCATTATCATAAGCATAGTGTCAGTCATTGTTCTGACAATAGCAGAATGTTTCAGCTTCAATGCATTCTTGAAGACTTGAATTGTAAGTAGTAGAGCATTCGTCGTGAAATGAGAACGTGTTTCTAACATCGCTTTTGTCTAGACATGAATTTACTCTCGCGCAGCAGTTCTTGCTCAGAATGCAATGAGTTTAATCAAGATCATTCACGTATTCAAAGCGCAGCGAAAGATTGTGAACAGATACGATGAACACTTACAAGCAGCTCATAAGAAAGACAATAAGAAGTCGCTTCTCTTTGACATTCTCTTCTTCGCTTAAACTTTCTTGATCATGTCAGAAACTGCGCTCATCTTCTGAAAAAACTTTTGATTGTTTCGAAGCAAAGAAATTGACAACGTCGAAACGATCTTTACAGTCGTTCTCAGCGTGACGCTTGATGCTACTTTCGTTATGCTGATCGCGTCACAGCTTCAATTCATCATGAATGCTTCGTCTGCTGCTTTCGAGCTTTTCTTCATTATCGACAAACAATCTTTACTGAATTCGCTTTCTCTCGAGAGCATGCAACTCACTTTCTGCACTGAAGAAATTCAGATTCGTGACTTGCGCTTTACATACTCAACGCGACTCACGACGCAAGTGCTTCAAGACTTGAACTTTTCTATATCGACTGACAAAACGATCGCTCTGATCGAACTCAGCGATTGCGACAAGTCGATCTTGATTGACTTACTGGAAAGATGGTATCAGCTCGCTTCAGGTCAGATTCTCGTTGATGATCACGACATTATCGAATATAACACGAAATGATTGCGAAGCAATTTCAGACTCGTTCAGCAAAAGCCTATTCTCTTTCAAGGCACAATCTTTCAGAATGTCGCCAAAGATTTCGTTGACGAGCAACAGAATCTCTTCGAGGAGGCGCAAATGAAGCTAGTACAACAAGCGTGTATGATCAGCAACGCGCATGACTTCATCGAAAGGCTGCCCGAGGGGTACAATACACAAGTCGGCGAGAGAGCAAGCATGTTGAGCGGCGGGCAGCGGCAGAGGGTTGCCATCGCCAGAAGCATCATCTCGGATTCGAAAGTTCTACTGCTCGACGAAGCAATCAGTGCGCTCGATTCTCGTGCAGAGAGAGTTGTTCAGAATGCTCTTCATCGTGTGTCGATCAACAAGACGACTCTCGTTATTGCGCACAAGCTCGCTACGATCATGACGGCTGACAAAATTGCTGTGATGACGAGCGGAAAGATCATCGAGCAAGAAACTCATAGTGAACTCCTCAAGCACGATGGCCTGTACATCGCTATGGTGCACGCACAAGATTTAGGCGCCGAGGCTGGAGAACCAGAGTTTCGTGAAGGGTCGGAAAAGGAAGACGATGTCATGAAAGCACTCGACCGACTCACCACACTTCAACGAACGCAGTTCGAGGCTCTGCCGAAGAATTCAGAGCGCGAAGTTGAGCATATTTCTGCTGAAACTGTTGAATACTCCCTTGGAAAATGCATCTGAATCATGCTGAAAGAACATTCAGACTTATATATATGGTATCTGGTCATCGTCTTGGGAGACCTAATTGACGATGACACGTATTCGGCACAAGCGATCATCTTCTTCCGTCTTATCAACGTCTTCACGTTACAGAGCTCGAAAGCAAAAGACCAGGCCGATTTTTACGCCCTCATGTTCTTTGTGCTGGCGATTGCAAACCTCTTTGAATATTTCAGCATTGAATGAGCCTGCAATACAATCGACCAAGCGATTACGCATCGCGTTCGTCGAAAGATGATTGAACGTATGGTGTACTTTGACCAGAACTTCTTCGATCGTCCCGAGAACTCTTCGAAATCCGTGACCTCTAAGCTATCGTCTGTGCCGACATCGCTACAGAAATTGATGTTCCAGAACCTCAACCTTATTCTGAACGTCCTGATCAACATTGTGTTCAGCAGTGCTCTCGATATCGCGTTCGGCTGAAAGCTAGGCCTTGTCATCGTCTTTGACGGACTTTCTCTCCTCATTGCTGCTGAATACATTCGCATCCGGCTCGATCAAAAGCTCGAAGCTTCGACAGAGAAGCGATTTGCAAGCAGCGCTGACTTGGTCATCGAAGCTGTCACCTCAATCAGAATCATCAGTTTCTTGACTCTAGAGACATCGATTCTACGTGAGTACAATGAGATTCTAGAAAACATTGTGACCAAGGTGATTTCGGGTCTGATAGTGACGCTCATACTCTATGCGCTTTCGCAATCAATCGACTTTCTCATCATGAGCCTTGGCTTCTGATACGGATCTCGACTGATCGCAAGTGAAGAGTATATCACAACACAGTTCTTCGTCATCTTCATTGCGATGATCTTCGAAGGTCAGGGCACTGCGCAATTCTTCTCGTACACGACTTCAATCATCAAGGTCAAAGTCGCTGCAAATTACGTTCTCTGGCTTCGAACTATCAGAGTCAATATTCGCGAAACCGATGAAAATCGAGACAGAAAGCCGTTCGAAGACGGGCTCATTGACGTCGAGAACATTGAATTTCGGTACAAGCAGCGGGACGCTACGAAAGTGTTGCGAGGCATTTCAATGAAGATCGAACCTGGAACGCACATTGCGGTCGTCGGACCCTTCGATTGCGGCAAAAGCACAATCATCTCGCTTCTGGAACGCTTCTACGACTCAACGTCTGGTCGCATCACATTGAACGGAGACGACATCTCGCTCATGTCTTCACATGCGTACCGTCGCTACATGTCCCTAGTGCAGCAAGAACCGTCTTTGTATCTTGGCTCTGTTCGCGAGAACATCGCAATTGATCTGGAGTACGAGCCTTCTGAAGAGGAAGTGCAAGAAGCTTGTCGTCAGGCCAACGCTCTGGACTTTGTGTCTTCGTTGCCTGAAGGTCTGAATACGCCTTGCGGCTCGAAGGGTCTCCAATTTTCAGGCGAACAGAGACAACGCATCGCAGTTGCTAGGGCGCTGATTCGGAAGCCACGCTTGTTGTTGCTTGACGAAGCGACTTCTGCGCTGGATACCCAGAGTGAACGCATTGTGCAGAAAGCGCTGGACGAAGCG
>JAABUS010000410.1_pt1 | contig 110021 bp, 104 predicted proteins | sample 5560161 | NCBI WGS metagenome assembly JAABUS01 (sample SAMN10711885, study PRJNA513376) | rock metagenome | isolation source: Antarctica rocks | place: Antarctica: Victoria Land, Trio Nunatak nord | collected 2016-01-04
CGCCCCCCCATCCCTTAACAAAACCCCCCATCGACCCCTCCACCTGCGCCTCCTTCCAACAAACCATCCTCTTCCCCTCCTGGCAGTCCCGCTCCGACGTCCTCGCCTACTGCGCATCTGTCGCGCTCAACCCCGACGATCCGGATCTAGTGCTTAAGGAGGCGGAAAGCGCGAAGGAGAGGGAGAGGGTCGTGGACGAGCGGTTGGATCCGTACAGTGGAAGGTTTTTTCCGAGGGAGGCGAGGACGGAAGTGTTGGCGGGGGTGGTGAGGAATGAGAGGATGGTGGAGGGGATTGTAAGGGGGAGGACGTGGGGGTTGGTGAGGGAGAGGTGTGGTGGGGGGGAGGAGGGGTGGGAGGAGGCGTTGGATAGGTGGAGGGGGAAGCGGGAGCGGGAGCGAGAGCGGGAGGGGAGGCGGTGATGGTGGGTTGATGGATGGAGGTATCTGGGGTCAGGACGGGAGCCGTGACATTGGGGGCGAAGATTTGTGCTGATTAGAGGGTTGAGGCATTGGGAAAGCATCAGCGTTGGAGTTTGGTAATGAGAAGGCTGTCACCCTACGGCATGGAACTGTGTGGGATGGACAGCGGATCCCATAGATCGGCATATCGAAACTTCCCTCTTCTACTGATAGGATTCTAAGATGGGAAGAAATATCAAATCTGGATATCCTGCATTACTCGCATTTCACGAAGCTCAGCTCTCATGCCTAATTTCCCAGTCCTGCTGCGTTACACCTGATTCTTCGAAGTTCGCCGTCGTCATTGAATGACGGCTCTCCTCATTTGCTATGGGTTTCTCTTGGATAGGTCAGTCTATCGTCGATCCAGCAAAACGGTTGTCCGCTGCGTACCTATCAACAACAAGACCACCAGTTCCGACCGCACGCGATACCGGATGATCAGCAAGACACATCACCATCATGAGTAGTCATGAGTCAGATAGCTACAGGTGCGGCCCAAGTAATTACAAAGAATTTGATTCATCTCTTCGGTATATCCTTTCTAATCACCAGCCCGATCCCATCCATGTACTTTTATGCCGCTCCCATTACGATGCGTGATAAAAGCTATGATCCTTTACTCTGAAACACAGTGGCTTGAGGCCATCGACTCCTCGCTTTCTCAACGTACTCAGTAATAGCTTCCGGATTCGTCTGCCACTCTTTGAGCATTCGCAGACCGTTCATGGCGTCTTGGAGAGAAGCACTGTCAATTTCCAGCAAAGCGAGCAGCTTCTTCTGATCCTGCTCCGAGTGATCTGGGCTCATCACTCGTCTTGCCCGCACAGCGGCGTGGGCATGCGCGATACTTGGTGGATCTGGCCCAAGAAAGTCTTCGTTCAGTTTGGAGAGGTCGGCGTCTTTAGGGAGGATTGGTGAGAACTCGGATTCTATAATTTCAGAGATGTTTGGTGGTAGTGGTTCGGGAAGTGAGGACAAAACGTGGCGAAACCGGAGAAGTTGTTCGTGGACGATAGGGTTTGCGTTATCGATGGAGTGAGATGACAGGAGGCAGCGAAGGGCGAGAAGGTACTTTTCTGCAGAGACGGTTAGCAAGTCATCATCATCGGTGGACATGTTCGGACACGTACGCCGCCGCAAGAAGACTTCAAAGCCGGCCTGCTGTGCTTCGACGCTTTCTGGGCTGTATTCAAGTAAGGGGGCCACAAATTTCATAGCATCCCCAAGAGGATCGGAAGTTTGCAGTAGCTTTTGACCAGTGGGGTCAGGGTCCTCTTTCTTTACATCGCCATCCACACTGACACCTGCGGTCTTCTTTGCGTCCTTTTTCTCCGCTTCTTCTTGCTCCTTCTTCTCTCGCTCTTTCCGCGCCTTCTTCTGTGCTCGTTTGCGCTCGGCCTTGTCTCCATGGGCTCCATCCCCATTCACCCCATTGGTGAGCGACTCTTTCGAAAGGTGAGGGTTGTCGTACAGCAGCAGATACGTCTTTGCGGCCGCTATTGCTGCTCGTGAGAAGAAGGGGTGTTCTCGAAGTTGGTCTTCCCATCGTACCATATCAATATAAGCTCTTATCTGACCTTTTCGCAACGAAAATGTGTGAAAGTCGAACTGATCCTCCTGCCATATCTCGAAGATGTCGTTAATTGCACTAAACCTCTTCAGAGCCAGCCCAAGCTTGCCTTGACGTATATAGGAGTCTCCCTCTTCAAGAATGAACCAAACACATTGCATCTCATGCAAGTCGCCCAACGGTCCGCCCACAGCCTCGTTTCTTGTGAATTTACTCATCGTCTGAAGTGCCGCTTCATTCTCGTCGTTGCGTAATCGGTATTTGGCAGCTTTGGTGTTGATGTATCGATCGCGCTCGTCCACGGTCCTCGCCTTTTCCATCGTCTCTGATGCTTTCTGAGTATCCCCGTAATGCTTCCATATCCTAGCCTTGGTCATGTGGAGGTCTACTGAATCTGGCTGGGAAGCTACCGCTTCATCTATGAGTCGCATAGCCTTATCGAGATCGCGGCTGCGGTGATAATTGTAATGCTGAGCCAAAAAATAGCGGACGGAAGGAGCAAATAGAGGGGATTCATCGTTATTGTTATGTTTCACTGGGCTTGGTTTTTCTCCATCAACCTTCACGTTCTCTTTTGATTGGGATTGCGAGCCTTGTTTTTCTGGGTGCTGATCTTCGCCATTGGGTAGATGCTCAATGGATCCATTTGGTTGTGATGCAGACATTTCAGTCGTGTAGCCCTCGACCAGTTCCAGTACGGTGTTCCGCTTGGCTTCGTCGCTGTATAGAAATTTGACATTTGCAAAGGTCGAAGGGACTCCTTTACGGAGCATGTGCCGCAAGTATTTGTCAGCCGCCTCTCTGAACTCGTCTCCCTCAAGAAAGTCGAGCGGCATCCTTTTGGCAGCATCACCTCTAGGGTTCTTCTCCGCATACTCAGCATACAGCTTCTTCAGGGGTTCCACGTCCGAGGACTCCAGGCCTAATGCGGTCTGTAGCCCTTCATAATATGCTCGCAGTTCCGCATTCCGCTCCAGGAGTCTACGATAGGCCTTCTCTGCTTCCTCTTTCCGTCCCAACTGCAACAAATACTGAGCCCGCATCTCCATGACTGCGGTCGGATCTAGATTGTTCTTCGAAATAGCATCCAAATGATCCAAAGCCCGCTCTGTCTCCCCCATCTCCGCTATGATGGTGTTTTTGTATAGCGCGGCCTCAGAGTGCTCATGGTCAAATTTTGGCGGTGTGGTTCGTATCGTTTCTTCGAAAGCCGACAGAGTCCTTTCGGCATCAATTAGATCACCAGCGAGATGCTGAGCTATTGCCAATGCGGTCCAATTCTGCCTCAACCCTGACCGCGCCGTCAATATAGCTCTCCGACTCTGTATGTAGCCCTGATAGTCCCTCATTTGCATTTGTAACAAGGCCAGGTCTCTTTGTATTTGATTTGCTCCGGGCTCCAGCTTTAATGCAAACTTATAGGCCTTGATGGACTCTTCAAAATTCTTGACGGAGCGATATAGCAAACCGTAGACATGCCAGCAGATATGTGACTTCATATCGTTTTTCAGAGCAACCTTGGCCAGGGCAAATGCCTCGTCTGTGTGGCCTTGGGAATTGATGATCAGGGCCTTCATGGCTTGAGTATCCCCATGGTCTGGATGCTTGCGCAGTATCTGGTCGGCAGCCTTCAGCCCTAAAGATCTAGGTCAGTCCATGCTAGGAAAACCAAGGACTGAGAGATACCTTTCTTGTACTGCTTGTTCTCATAGTGCTTAACCACTTGTGTAAAGAGCGAGCGCTCTTTGGCCCCTGGTAATTGGTGCATGACTGAGTGATAATATGCACGCTGGCGAGGTTTCGAGGCCTAAGCAGATCCACACCCGCAACAGTCTTGAAAGAATGGTACCTTAGGCGGTATGAGTGTTGGATTGGTGAGTATGTAGTTGGCTTTTTGCACGAATTCCATCGAAACCAGACACAACGGTGTCGAAAATATAAGAAAGAATGTGAAGATGCTCATTAATCCTAGTTTTGAGGATGCCGCAACTGGTGTTGAGATGTGAAGACAAGAATGGAAATGTATGCGGCCTAGACCGATCTGTCTTAAGGGCGACCATGGAAGAAGTCTAAAGTCCGGGGCATGCGGAATTGCATTTGGTCCACAGTTTATAAGACCTGATACCACTCAATAATCTATTGATCACGAACATCACTTGAGGCTCTCACATTTTAGACAACGCTGCTGCAGGTACACATTGTGGTGTATCGATTGGAGTTTGAGTGGACTGGTTAAAATGTGACAGTATTTACACAACGCTGAATCGCTTGAGGTATACACAGGTATCTTGCACCTATTCATCTTCTTCTCCAACTAATCCCATCTCCCAGCCTTTCATCCCATTCACCTTCCGCAGACCCAACCAAACCGTCAACTTATGCGCAAAACCTTCTTGTTCGCTTCCTTTGGTCTGCATTTGTGCTTCTGCATTCTCGAGTCGTTCGTCCCTTTCCCCGGCTGGCAGGTCAAAAGCACACATCCGAGCCCCAATTCGCTCGTCAACGAACATTTTCTCCCGCCAAGGGCGTTCGCGGTCAGGTGCATCGTCTGCGTTTGGTGCCCAAGCAGACTTGTGCCACTCGCTTTCTTCCTCTAACAGAACTCTTTCTTGTTCCCAAGCGGTCTGGGCTTCTACCACCTCCGTTGGCTGAGCCAGGGGCGAAGCGTCTTCATCCAGATCAGCATTACTTATTAATTCATGTCCACGTTCAAAGCTTCTGGTACTGCTCGCCAGGACTAGGGTAGCTACCAACTGACCCGTGCTATCGGTAAGGTATCTACGTGTAAGAAAGCGGTAGACACGGATCGGTGTGTTGAGAAACCCAAGGAGGTGAGGAAACGGAAGAACTGTTGACGGCGGAAGTGGAGAAGGTGTCGAAGCTGAAAGCGGCGAAGTTGAGTAGGCGGCCGGTCGAATATATGGCGGTATTGGCGAGGGTTTCGTGGGAGGCTTCTCTTGTGACTTCTCAGAGGGCTGTGAGGGGAGTAAGGTTTCCGGAATGGACCCCCCTATTTCGTTCTGAGTGTCCAGAATATCTGTACCTTCAAGTTGTCCATCGTCAGGCGCTGGTGTCGGATTGACCTGTGTTGGAGATCCAGCTAAGTCTCGTGCCTCTGCGTCCAAAGACAGTGAGGCATCGGAGGTCGGTGCTCTAGGACTTTGCGGCTCGTCTAGTGGTCCTAACCAGCCTTCATGCAGACCACGAACATACTCTTTCCAGGTATGCCGACCTAAAATAAGATCGCCTTGCACACCATCCCAGCTCCGGATTTGAGCTCCTCGCCGGAATGCCTCAAGCCGATCTTCGGTGGTTTCTTCGGTATCTTCGAATTCCCCCTTTTCACCGTTTCGCCTGCGCATTCTTCTGATTTTCGCAGCAAGACCTGCTCGCACTTCACCCTCTTTACGTCCTTCTATCACCTCCCAGTCAAGGGCCCCAGCAACAAGAACTGGCTTGACGTATTCATGAAAATGCTCACGTGCGGCTCTGAGCCCATCTCCTGGTGGTGCAGAGAGGAAGACAGTGATTCTACGAGGCATCTGGGTAGTTGGGAGCGGCTCTTGCGCGAGATGAGAGACCGCATTGCACCATTTCTGCTGAGCTTTTCCCCTTTGGTATCGATCGTAGAGTAACGCTGTAGTAAAGGAGCCGGTCACTGACAGGAAAATAAGCCAGTTTCGAGAAGGGAGACGAAGGCGAAGATTGGGTAATCCTGCTCCGAGTCAGTTTGATCCGTACCTTCTGCTCGTGAACAAGGGGCAGTATCCACCCATCATCCGGAAGACAGGGTTTTGAGGTGGCTTAGGCACCGCTTTCGGCGGCGTTGGAGGGGTGGCATGTTCCACTCCTTTGGCAGCAGTAGCAGCTGCAGGCTGCTCGGCCATAAACTTTTGGAGAAGTCACTCCGTGGATGGGGCAGACATCAAACAAAAATTACTCGAACAACTTGTTGGGCTTTCAGGGAAGATTGACCTTAGCGTTAGCTCTCTTTCCAGCCCTAGTTCTGCCCTAACCCTGCGAAACGCGCATCAGGTTGAAAAAGTAATTTTGAACTTCTTCAATTCTACTTATTGTCTCCCAGAAATTTGGATAAGCCATGGATGTTCAGAATTTCACATCAAACAAGCCTAGCTTCCCCAAGAGGAGCTGTGGTGTCTTAGGTGCGACAGGTTCCGTAGGACAACGATTTATACTGCTTCTCGCAAATCATCTACATTTTGAATTGACAGTGCTCGGTGCGAGTCCACGCTCGGCAGGTCAAAAGTACAGGGAGGCTGCAAGATGGAAACAAGCCCATCCAATGTCAAAGAGTTTTGGGGATCTAGTGGTTCAGGAATGTGTTCCAGAAGCCTTCAAGGACTGCGACTTGATCTTCTCAGGGCTCGACAACGATGTGGCCGGAGACATTGGTGTATACAGATGTTTTTCAGCCGAAGCATCCACTAAGGTTGAACCTCAGAGACCGCATTCTTGAAGTCAAACCTGCGCGTGTTCTCAAACGCAAAGAACCATCACATGGATGTCCACGTCCCACTGGTTGTCCATACTGTCAATCTCAAGCATCTCGATGTTCTCGCTCATCAACAAAAACTCTTGGTCTTGATAAAGGCTTCTTAGTGTGTAATAGTAATTGTGCTGTTGTCGGAATTGTCGTCCCTCTTGCTGCGCTCCAGGCCCGTTTTGGAGCTATCGAGTGCTGCTCTGTAGTAACGATGCAGGCGGTATGCCTTCCCCTAATGGGTTCCATCTAAATTCGTGCTGCTGCAATAGAAGATCTTCGGGGTAGGATATCTAGGACTTAGCAGTATGGATATTGTTGACAACGTTGTACCATATATTGCTGGAGAGGAAGAGAAGCTGGAAAGCGAAGCGCGAAAGATTCTAGGCTCCATGAACGATGGAATCACCGGATTTGTGGAACAGCATATCCCAATTTCGAGTGCATAACAGAGTGATGGCACTGGATGGCCACATGGCTTGTGTACCCCTCAAATTCAAGAAATCGGCCTCCACCCAATGTTAAGCAGGTTAAAAATGCTATGAGAACTTACGTGTCTGACGCGCAGAAGCTTGGGTGTCCGTCGGCTCCTGAAGCAGCTATCGTCGTCATGGAAGAGCCCGATAGGCCTCAGCCAAGACTGGATCGAGAGACTGATAGTGGCTATGCGGTAAGTGTGGGTCGCGTACGGGAAGATGAAAGCAGAGTATTCGATATCAAGTTTGTCGGACTCAGCCATAACAGTATGTCCGCCAAACTCTAGTGTAACAACGAGAACTAACATCCTGCAGCAATCATTGGTGCCTCTGGTTCTTCGTTACTGAATGCTGAAGCAGTAGTATTGAAAGGATGGGCTTAAGCGGTAATCCTAGATAGCCGGCCAAATGCCAACAAGGTACTTGAATTCGAAAACCCACTTTCATCGGCGAATATATTGATAATTAGTCATGCAGGAATTTCGATATCTTTTCGGAAGCCATCCCAGACTCGTCTCTTTGGGCGTATACGTGCCAGAGTGGCCATGAACACACACACACCTACACACACACATATATCGAAGTGCAACCGGATTCAACGCCGGCAGGGCAATTAGTCAGTTCCATTTTTGCCTCGGCACAAAATCCCCACATCGAAAGTGGGGACTGACACTTCATATACTTTTTATGGTGGACCCGGGAACAGCAACATCATCGCCAAATGCCCGATTATAGTGTCGAGTATTCGGGTCTAGTAGGCAAGTTTGATATGACGAGATGCCTTTTGGACCCTGGATCTTCGACTTGAATCCTTCCAAGGGTGACTGGCTAACCGGAGACATTGTTGTTCGGTAAGGCATGACATTGCGTACAAAGTACATCAAATATGCTTGATAGTCGTCTCTCCGGGAGCTTTATTTTCTAGGTAGAGAACGAAGGTGAAGTAAAATAAAGCTTGAGAGGACCTTACTTTAGCGCTGTCATGCCACGTGCCCCTGGAGATTCCGGCCCGCACTGCAGGGATGACTTTCCCCCTGCATAGAAGTAGAAGTAGAAGTACATGAGATGGCTTTCCAATAGAGACTGAGAAAACCACTCCCAACGACGCAAAGTCTGCTATGTCCTCGAATGTTACGACTTGCACATATCTCTCCCTGGGTTCTCTAGCTTGCTAGAGAAGTCGAATTTGGCTGGATTGGGATTGCTTGTCTTCACCCCTGATGGTCCACCGCGCCAACAAACGCTGATTGGCCCCGGCAGATCTTCGGGATTGAATAACCCCTAATCGATTGATCGTGGAGCTCAGAATACTTCAGTGTCTCTGTGCTTTCCTTGTCGCCGACGACCTTCTTTCCTCTACCTGCTGCGCTTCCGCTCTTCAGCTCTCGCGTAGAACCATCCTCATGACGTTGATCAAACCATTCCTTGGTGCTGCCTGATGCTCAACTACCTTTCATGAGGCCCACAACCTGGAAGGTAAACTTTAGAGCTCCCGTGGAAAAGCGTCAACCGCTCGGGTACAAGCCGCCATCCCCTCAATCATGGATCCCAATAATCGCTTCCACCTGAACCTCCAGGGTGTCGGAGGGTACAACAACGACCGCCAGTACTCTGCCACCAATGCTCGTGTTTATCCCACAACCCCTTCAACATTCCCGCAGCCAGTCTTCCAAAACCAGCAGGGTGCTCAGCAAACCGATGATTATCTGGGCACGCAGATGCAGAATCAGACCCCACAAAGCCCGGCGGCCTACGCTGGAGGCCAGCCGAGTGGCTACTTCAATACCAATTCCTATCAGAGTCAGTACAACCAGTCAAAGCAAAATCAGTACCAGTCGCAGTATCAACAGCAGAACGTCATGAGCCCGCAGGTTCCTTACCAACAACGTCAACCCCAGTACAACACTAACGACCCTAACTCCGGACTCGCGCATCAACTCTCCACCCAGAACCTTGGGGGCTCTCAACGCCAGGCTAGCCCATTTGGACGTCAGCAGTCGCCGATACAGCGACCTCGTCCAGGCGGAACGCCCGTGCAGCAGAGCTACAGCAATCATCTGACACCTTCAGCTTCGACCGCTTCTATGTCAAGCCTTCTGTCGGGTACCAGTGGGGGACCAAACGTAGAAGAGCCTCCTGAAAAAAACCCCGAGAAATATTCTTCCAACGTTGCGAAACGAGGTCAAGGTCTGCATGTCCTGGTAGAGGCCTTTTTCAAGGAAAACATCACTCGAGCCCGTGATCGTAACGTACGGTGAGTACAAATAATGAAGGACTTTAGATTGTTGGATGGCCCGTGCTGACAACGTCGCCCTGCAGAGCTCGTGAATTGGAGGACTACCTTAAAGATACAAACGATAACGACTACAACAAGAAACGACAGTGCGATCGCGTGTGGAAAGCAGAAGGTCAATATCTTCGTTTTCTCCGCACCAACGAAGGACCACAAAACTTTTCCACGATGAAAGTCATTGGCAAGGGAGCATTCGGAGAGGTCAGACTAGTTCAACGTAAGCGAGACGGCAAGATCTACGCTTTGAAATCGCTAGTGAAGACAGAGATGTTCAAGAAAGATCAGCTGGCCCACGTACGTGCTGAGCGCGATATTTTGGCTGAATCGGACAGCCCTTGGGTGGTGAAGCTGCAGACCACGTTCCAGGACAAGTCTTTCCTATATATGTTGATGGAATTCTTACCGGGTGGAGATTTAATGACGATGCTGATCAAGTATGAAATCTTTTCTGAAGACATCACGAGGTTCTACATGGCCGAGATTGTGTTGGCGATCGAGGCAGTTCATAAGCTAGGATATGTCCATCGGTAAGTGACTTCCGGCTGTTGTTTCGCGTGCATTGTGCTGTGCTTGGTGAGTAGGCGAGATCTGTATCCAATCGTGTCGTCCGATTTTACGGGGATGGCAGAATGATCCATGCACTTGTTTTGACTTCGTTTCCATATTTTCCATCACTGGCTGTCTGCTATCCAGCTTCTCGTACTACATATTGAGTCTACCCGGTGCCCGCCACTGCTTGTTCTAAAGGCACAGCGAGGAACCAAAACCCTGAATGCTTGTTCATGAGCCCTGTTGTCTGAGCAAACTCCTGGCTGTATTTGTTTTCAGTGAAACGAGTCTTTGAAACAGTGGATCGAATGCTGGCTGACATTAGATCTCTCGCGACCATAGTGATATCAAGCCCGACAACATTCTTCTCGATCGCGGTGGCCACATCAAACTCACCGATTTCGGCCTGAGCACTGGTTTCCATGCCCAGCACGAAAACGCCTACTATCACCAGCTCATGAAACCACCCAGCAAGCCCCGCGACCGCAACTCCGTCAGTCTCGACCAGATCAACCTCACCGTCAGCAACCGCTCTCAAGTCAACATGTGGCGCAAATCCCGCCGCGTGATGGCCTACTCCACCGTCGGCACTCCGGACTACATCGCCCCCGAGATCTTCAGCGGGCAGGGCTACGCCTTCAGCTGCGACTGGTGGAGCGTTGGTGCCATCATGTTCGAATGCCTAATCGGCTGGCCTCCTTTCTGTGCCGAGGATAGCAGAGAGACGTACGAGAAGATCGTCAACTGGCGCCAGACGCTCTACTTCCCCGACGACATCCAACTCGGCAGCCGCGCCGAGAGCCTCATCCGAAAGTAAGTATACTTCCCCCCCCCCACCCCCTCTCCCCTCCCTCTCCACACCTAACTAACCCCACCCCCGACACTCCAGCCTCCTCTGCGACGCCACCTCCCGCCTCGGCACCTCCTCGGGCCAATTTGGCAGCACCGACATCCGCGCGCACCCTTTCTTCGAAGGCGTCGTCTTCGAGCAGCTGCGCAAGATCCGCGCGCCCTTCGAGCCGCGCCTGACCTCGAACGTCGACTGCAGCTACTTCCCGACCGACGAGATCGACCAGAACGATAACTCGCATGTGCATCGCATGCAGGTCGAGCAGCTGGGCGAGGAGCATGTCGCGGAGATGAATCTGCCGTTTATTGGGTATACTTATAAGCGGTTTGATGCTTTTAAGGGGTGAGGACGAGGGCGAAAGGGGGGGAGGGGGGTTGGTGTTGATGCATTTCCGAGGCGAAAATTTGGAGGGGAGATGTATGTGCTGGGTCTGAGGCTGCTGGTTGATGGGGCTATAACAGTTCGGTGAAGGGGTGGTGCATCCGTCTTCGAAGCAATGCGTACGAACGGCTCGTCAGAAAAGTTACCGTAGCGAAGAATTAGGAATCATCTTCCTGTGAAAACAGCATTCGAGCTTCCAGAGAGCCACCGATATCACGTGCGCTAGCAAACTGTGGTGCAGATGTCTTTGGCACTCTTTGAAAGCAAGGCCTTGACGTTGTGGCGATGGACTTGCCCACTGCGAGTGTCCACAGCAAAACAAGGACCAACGGCTACTCGATCAGTTGCACTGAGGACAGTGGCACCGAAAGAGTCTTGCCAAGAATAGGGTTCTCCTCCTCAGCGCATCTCAATCCTGACCCTCGCTTCCCTCCCCTCAACCCAAAACCCCACGTCCTTCGTCCCGTCCACCAACTCCTCTTCACGCTGCACCCATCTGCCATTGTCCCTCTCCTCTTCCTTCTCTCCTCTCCCATCCGCTTCCCTCTTCCCCTCCCCCAAATCCACATCCTGTTCCAGATCGCTATCCTCATCGCGATCGTCCGCGCCAGCGACAGGATCCCACTCGCCAGTCTCCCATATGAGTTTCAGGCTCATGGGCTTTAGACCGAAAAGCCGGCCGATAATGCCTTTCAGCGCGTACACCCCGATGGTGCGTGGGAGAATGGTGATGGTCTCGCGGGCTCCCTGCGCGGGGTCGCTGGAGGGGCGGTAAAGTGTGAAGGTAATGAGTCTGGCTGCTACGGATCCCGGTGGCGGTTCGCCTCCTGTGGGCGTATTGCCTACAGGTTTTCGCTTGATGGTCGGGGCGCCATGAAGAGCGCATAAGTCCGCGTAGCGGGGATGGTCTTGGAGGATCGAGGACTCGGCGTCGGCGGGGGTGGAGGAGAGGGACGAGGCGATGGTGGAGAGGTAGTAGAGCTCTGCGTTGGTGCGTTCGGGAGGGGAGATCTTGGAGTGGTTGAGGGATGTGAGGGTGGGTAGGCGGGCTATGGTTTGGAGGTGGGAGGAGGGCGTTGAGTGGAGTGGGGTGTGGGTCGTTAGGAGGGAGGAGAGGTTTGGAGTGGCTTCGAGGAGGGGGTTGAGCGATGAGGGAGAGGGGAGTAAGGTAGATGTGAGGTCGAGGGTTGAGAGGGACGGGAAGAGCGTGGGGCTGGTGAGGGAGGTGAGGGGGTCGGAGCGGAGGATGAGGGTGTGGAGATTAGGGAGCGTGGTGAGGGGCGTGAGGGAGGAAAGGGAGGTTATGACGTTGGCAGTGAGGGTGAGGGTCGTCAGGTGGGGTGTTGGCAGGGGAAGAGGTGGGGAGGAGAGGTTGTTTGAAGCGAGGGAGAGGGAGGTTAGGGTGGGGAAGAAAGGCAGGAGGATGACTATCTATACGCAGTATTAGTCACTCTTGGAACTTAACATGGAGAATCGAGTGTAGTAGGAGTGTAAATACCTTGTCCCAGGTTAAGAAAGTTGAGGCTAAGCTCAGCTCTCTCACGGCAGGAAAGGCGACCTTCCATTCTTGTTTCTCCAGCAGTGACAGATCTCGAAAACGGTTCCCACTGCTAGTAGTGAGCAATCATCACCCTGTCAAGATAGAAAAGACAAACTCGAGCTTCAAAACTGTCAGGAACCTTAACGCACTGCATATTACCACCACGTCTGCCCACTCTTCAATTAAATTTCTACTTAAATCAAGCTCCTGAATTCTGAGCGTCTGATCCTCGATCCTCTGGCGTTCCTGCAACACAAGCTCTTGCACGCTAAGGCAGGGCCGGTTGAGAACTCCACGAACGCACAGCCCGTCTAAGAGGACGATCCGGAGTTCATGCAATGTCGCAAGTTGCGCAGCGACCTTGAGGAAACCAATTTCTTCGACAGTCTTGCCGCTGATCTGAATCGTCGCTTCGGAGGCAGACACGTCAGACGAAGCATATTTCCTTCCGAGGGCGTCGAGGAACGAGAGGGTTCCATCAATAGGCCTGTTGGGTCGGACGAAAGAGCCGGCGGTGGGTGAGGGCGATTGACCTGGCTGGAGCTTGAGCTTAGCTTTCGATACAACAAAGTGAGCTCTTGGTGTACATACAGTCGAAGTATCTCACTCCATCATGGCTGCCGTCGTGCTTCCCTCGGCTTGGGTCGTCCCATTCTACGCCGAGCCAAGAACCCTTGGTGTGCTGGACGTGTCCGGTGTAGCGCACTGTACAGGTAGCACTTGCGTAGGACAGGCGGCACCCGGGGTAGACATTCGTCGCCATAAGAACTCACCAGTACAACTTCAAGTGGTGATAATGGGTTGATCAGTGCGCAAAGTGAGGGCTTTGGGAGAAGATCCGTCCTCGGACAAAGATATCGTGGGGCTGCACGAATAAGCGAGCCAATGAAGCTTCTTTGAGTGTTTGACAGCTTCATGCACCTGATTCACATGCTCTTATCTGACCATACGTGGAACCCTGTCTCCCTGTTGGCGGACCACGAATCCTCCGGGTACCTCCCTTTGCCATGAGCTTGTCTCCCGGCGCGCAATGATACCGCGGGTGGGCAGCTTCGCTTTCATCGATGTTCCAGGGTTTCCTGGGCTGAAGACTTTGACTCGAGAAGCTAGCAGGTACATTGTGTGTAATAGCAAACAGAGTGAGTTTCTCAGTCTCCTTATCACGCAAGTACCCCCTCTATTGTGCAACTGCTGCTAGTCGACCTCTTTGCCAAGCAATTGCGTAAGGCAAAGGATCAGAAAAGTTTCATTTCTCCTAAAGTACTTCATTCGTGTACGTCATCTCCTGGACCATCTCCGGTCATAGCATGCAGTCTCCGTGCCATATACCTGGAGCTTTGCCGGTCGAAGAGCACCGGGGGCGCGTGCTGAGATATGAAACGAAGAATGGCCTTGCCGCTGGCTGTAAGGCGACAACCTCTATAATCTGGCCTTTTGGATCCTTAGGACAGCAAACAAACCAGATTGTCACCCTTGATACAGCAGACGGTCAAGGAATGTATCATTTATCTGCCCTCGTTAGGCCCCCGTGTTAGCGTCATCAATTTACCAACATACCCTACATTTCGTACCACAATCTTCGAAGGAACGCTCCACAGCCACCACATCGGTGTCATTCCAGCTCACTAACCAATGGGTGTCAAGTGATCTCGCAAGTGTCCAGTGTATGGAGGCTCAAAGCATGTTTCTTCCCAGTTACACAAGACTTGGCAGCTGGCGGACCAACTGCAAGTCCTAAGAATCCCGCTGCAAAACAACATAGTGATGTGTTTGATGGCCTCATCTGGGAATGAGCCCTCTACACTTGCCGGTGTTTCGGTAATCTTATTCTGCTACAGTACGCATGTTCAATTGTCTACAACAACTCCGCCGTGGAGGCAGTGAGCACGTCATCGATGTGCATTTTCTGGTCTGGCCGGAGCATCGAGCTGTATATAAGTGAAGTATTTTCCTTATCTAAATATCATAATCAACAGCTTTCCATTTCCTTGTGGGTAATAATTCCCAGGCGTTTAGATTCAATTTGGTATTTTCTGTTTTCAATCCTTATACACATTCCATTTAATATTCCTTGACGGAAGAATGTATTTTTCTGCATCCACCGCAACCCAGCTGGTCCTGGCGACCAGTCTTCTAGTCGCGCCATTCGCTCAAGCACTACCTCGAGGCGGTGGAGGCCGGGGAGGCCGGGGCGGAGGGGCGGCTCCTAAAGTTCCAGCGCCCGCTCCGATAACTCCACCGAAGCAAGCACCCCCCCCACCACCTCCTCCTAAAAACGACCTCCCACCGCCATCTCCTAAGACCGAGCCCCCACCGCCACCTCCAAAGACGGACCCTTCATCACCACCGCTGAAGAGCAAAACTACAAAGACCCCTGACCCTCCCACGTCGACACCCTCCGCCCAACCCAAGACAACCCAATCTATCGGCGCGTTGTCCGCTCCTTTATCAACTGGTACACCGTCCGTTGGTGGGCAAACTTCGACAGGGACATCATCCGCTCCTCTACATTCCGGTACCGCGTCTCCCGGCAGGCAAACTTTAACTAATGGTGCATCATCTATGGGCTCCCTATCTGCTTCTATATCAACTGGTACACCTTCTGTAGGTAGGCAAACTTCGATAGGGACACTATTCGCTCCTCTAAGTTCCGGTACGGCATCTACTGCCGGACAAACTTCAGCTGGTGCGTCTTCAATCGGCTCATCGTCCGCTCCACTATCCACTGGTACGATGTCTACTGGCGGACCAACCGTAACGAGCACACCTACACAAGTTACATTAAGATTAAGCTCGTACCCGACAATGACTCCATCCGGGACTCAAGGTATTGCGGGACCGGGCTTGACGGGGACGGCGGCTCCCAGTGGAATGGCGGCTCCTAGTGGAATGGCAGCACCTAGTGGAATGGCGTCTCCAAGTGGAATGGTGACAAGTTATATACTCCCTAGTGCGATGGATGAAGATCTGGATCGAGAGGCTTATGAGCTCTAAAGGAGAACAACAGGGGGCTGCGGTCAGGGGGTTGCGGTCAGGGGGCTGCGGTCAGGGGGCTGCGGTCAGGGGGCTGCGGGTCAGCTGCTTAATACTAGACTCTGTTGATCGGAGTGTGCGAACGCTGGAGATGGGGTTTGTTGCTGGGCAATGACCAATTTAATAGCAGCTCGAAGCTGAATACGCTCCTTGGAAATGGAAATGGAATGTTGATTAATCATATCTATGTTTTTTACGCATACAGCTCTTTCTCGAGGATAACGTGATAACGACAAGGTTATGGGCCGAAAGACCAGTGAAGACCCATCGCTAAAGCGGCAAAACGTTGAGGAATGTATAATAGAGAGGCTCAGGGGTTCGAAGAGGGAAGAGTGGGCTATGGGTCAATTGCTTGAGACTCGACTCTGTTGATCGGAGTGATAAACGTTAGAGATAGATTTAATGTTTGGGAACAATATTTAATCTTAGAGTAGCTCGAAGCTAAATAAGCTTCTTAAGAATAAAAAAGTAATATTAATTAATTAAGTTAGACTATATCTTCTATATATTTCAACTTTAATATATATAAACTTTGTCGAACAAAGTTAGAAGATATATCTTTTGCGTTAACAAAATATTATTTTAAGATAGAACAATATAATAACGATATATCGATAGACAAAAAGACTAGTAAAAATCTAGCGTAAAAGCGACAAAACATTGAGAGACGTAAGACAGTAGAACTTGGGAATTCTAACAGAGAATAGAGCGCTGCAAAGCAGCTACTTATCGAACAACGTTAGAAGATGTGTGTTACGCGCTAATAGAATACTAATCCTAAAGCTTTATCTATAGAACAACGTTATAACAACAAAGCTATACTGCTATAGACAGAAAGACTAGTAAAGACCCAATATCAAAGCGGTCAAACGTTGAGGACTATAAGATAGAGAAGCTCGAGAATCTAAGAAAGAACAATAAACAGCTGCTTCTATTGAGTATTTACGATAGATTTGTTGTCGAGCAATCTTATAGCATCTAGTCTTCGTTCGAGCGTTCTCGAAAGCTTATCCCTCGGGAATAACAACATAAAGACGACAAGGCGATGGACTGAAAGACCAGTGAAGCCCCATCGCAAAAGCGGCAAAACGTTGAGGAATGTGAGCGATTCCGAAGGTGTGGGAGTAGCATCCAGTCTTTGTTCCTGCGTTTTGCACGAGCGCAGCATAACCTCCAAGCGAGTCCGCTGCAACTGATCAGGGATCGGGCGAAGACACACAGTATCGTAGGGTCTTCGTCTCAAGATGAGCGAGAGACCAGTGAACTGTATTGCGAAGGGGACTGGATGCCGTATCTATCGCGTAGATAATTTGCAATTGTTCGTTCTCTAGTATCTCGTCCACGTTGCAGTAGAGCTTGATAGTCTCTCACAAGGCCAGAGGGATAGGTGTATGGCAGGGGTTGTCCACAAGGGCTATGTTGCACACGGCCGGTTGATCCATTGAAGCTAGAAGCAAAGCCGCGATGGCCTGGCTGACGGCCTGATGTTTGAGCTTATCCCATGATAGTGTGCCAGCAACGAGTGACCTCAGTACCCCTGCCTGCATTGATGCGAAGCCCCGCATGAAGCTGTCTGTCAGCCCGCCGTCTGTCAGCCGCGGAAATAACGGTCTTGCCAAGGGTTACAAGCAGGGTTGCAAGAGCTCCAAGTCCTTGCATGGCTGCTCCTCTGTTCGGCGGGGTGAATGGGTGGTGGGACTTTGCGTTGTGACTTTCTGCCGTCGTGGAGAGGTATTGTTTTTTCGTCAGCCCGGAATACTCATTGACTTGGTCCAAATGGTGCTTTGTAGGTTTGAAGATGGCCCTGCTCAAGGGGGCCACCGTGGGTATCAGAGCCGTGATCGTCGGACAGCGGGACGGAAGGACGAACAGCCTTTCGCCTTCTCAGTTATTCCACCGAATCGAGGCTGTTGGGGACGTGGGTTACATCGGTTTCACCATCCTGGTGGGCAGGAGGAGCAGAACGCGATAGGAATGTATCGGTGTCCCCATCCTGATGGGGGAAAGGGGTGTCGTTTCTGTCTGGCCGGCACGCTTGGATATCACCTTGCTTGCCTGCCCTCCACTAGCTTTGGCGATCGGTTGGAAGACTGTAGAGCTTATGAGCTTTGGACGATGCCATGCCCTTAGCTCTTTGCCTCTTCTCTGTTCCTTCGTCAGTGCGATGGCGTTACGGAACTCTTAATCTTCTAAAGCAGCCCAGTTCACATATCGGAAGCGTTTGTCATCCTTTGCACCGTTGATGTTCTCCTCTTTTCTGACGGGGAGGCGGGAGTTTTTGTGCAGAGGTGTGTCAGTAGAATTGTGGTGCTTTACGATCCTTGCCAATACCCTCTTCGTCTGGTTGTCTCTGCCTTTAGAGCCTTCAGCTCTGGTGTTCACCTCCTTCGTCGAACTATCCAGAAAGGTATGGTTGCCGGTACTGAATGAGTGGAAGGAAGCCACGTACACAATGGGTGGCAACCCCAGTGGGATGTAGTCGGGGATCGTCTCAATGTTGGGCAGATATCGATCCTTGGTGGCTGGGCTCGTCGAAAAGTGATACTCTGAGTTGTCTGAGAACTCATGGGGTCTGTTTCGCGCTGCCTCTGTTTTAGGCGTTGCGGCATGTGACACAATACTGTCAAGCAGTTGCTGCCACCCTTTGGCCTGGGCGACGGTCACATTACCAGGGATTACCTCTCCGAATTCCTCCCATTGGAGTTCTCGCCAGTGTGGGGCCGGCACGGTTGGAGGTATCAGACCACTGAGAGGTTACATCAAAGTTCCAGACCGCAGAAGGACTTCAACAGAGCTTCAGTCGGCGGAAGTACTTCTACGAAGCTCGAGACGACTGATTGCGGGATGAAACGTCCAGACGGATGAGTTGCTGGATGCAAGCTTTCGGAAGGCTAGATGAAACGTTCAGATAGATGAGCTGCTAGATGAAAGCTTTCGGCAAATGAAATGCGGGATGAGACGCTCAGACAGATGAACTGCTAAATGGAAGGGTGCGACGAATGATGTGCTTCAAGATAGCTCCAGACGGCTGGAGTGCTGGATGAAAACTTCGATATCGCCAAAGCTGTTTGACTTGATCGTTCTAGGAGGGGAGTGAGGTTGTGCGCTGAATGTCGACAGGAGGTGTAAGTAAAGAAACTTCTACTTCGGATTTCGCTAAGGGTCAGGTATGGGGATGATAACGTTGTCCTGCACCAGATGTCAGATGAATGATCAGGCAGCAACGATCGAGCTCCACGTCGATGACCACGGGCCAACGCTTCGAGAAAGGACGGTGGGGCAGCAGCTTAAGCGAGGAGACCGAATTATGGCAGGTGTCCTGTAATCATTCGCATCACATGTACACAAGCTTCCTTGGTGTAGTGTTCGAGGAGCTCGGCGTTGGACTACAGCGATGAACGATTGTAGATGATTGAGTATTTTAGATGATAAGCAGTCGAGCTTCATTATTTTGAGAGCCACCAGAGCTACAAAAAATGACGAGACCGTACTTTTCGTGACATGCTGCCATCTACGGTCCCAGGCTCATCCCTTAATCCAGTAACCTTGGTCGGACGGGGCAAGACCTTGGCGGTCTGTTTCCAACAGAGGGAGTATTATGGCGACTTCTTCCTCACTGTCGGTGTTTTGAACGACGATGCAAGATTTGCCGCCCTCTGTGCATCCAACACATGCCCGGTCAACATTGGTGAAGTAGCTCCTTGGCTTTTTGAGCTTCATGGTAGCACACCTAGTGCTGGTGTCACGCCCTTTCTTCTGTCAACGGAACTTCATTTGGGATTCGCCGAGTTTCTGATCGAAGATTGCGATTTCGGTCCGTAGCAACTTGGTCGTCTCCCGGTGCAGGATCGACTGCTCCATGTATCGGAAACCTGATGGATCAGTCGGGTCTGGGACCAAGCATCTATAATATCCATTGCTAGATCCCTCAAGTAATGTCGGCACCGTTTCCACCAGCTCTTCAGAAGAACCGCCGTAACCAGTATGGATGCGTTTAGATTGAGGCCCGGCCCTGCCGGATGCAAGCCGTTTGCCTCCAGTGGAAGTTCCACCTTGTGGTGCAACTGCGCTGGACTCGGATAGTGTTCTGTCCCATAATTGAGCCTTTAGTCCTTGCACCTCTTCCTTGTGCGCTTTCCTCTTCACACGAATAATCTCGTGAGAACCTGCAAGTTCCTTCTCGAGCTCGCGGAAATCCGAGCCGCCGTCAGGATTCCATTAGCGGAAGGATCCTCGCTCTCGACTTTCACTAAGTGGAAATAGTTGAAGAGGCGGGCCTCCTGCCCGAAACTTTTCATAGATAAAGCCTGAAGAGCCATTTGATCTCTGTCGAAACTATGATGGGTTTGAATTCCAGTGAAGACCCATCGCTGAGCGGCAAAACATTGAAAGTTGTAGAAAGTGATCGGCCAAAGTTTTTGGAGTAAACATACCGAGCTTAGGGCTATTATAGGGCTATTAGGCGCGCGCCTGCCAGACAGCGAACTTTTAGTACGCGGATTTTTGAAGGGGACCTGAAGCACCATCGTGCTCGCTATCAAAGAACGTTTCCACGGATTGGCGAGAGACTCCCTGCCCACTCAGCACCCAACGCTAACACGTCAAAGTGTGGAAGCTCGTTGTCTTGATAGATGCGAATGAATCAGCATTCGGTGGACTGCGCTTTGACTTCTCCTCCGACAATGTAAGGGTAGCTGCCGCCATAGCGCTTTTGGTATTCATACTGTGTCCGCTTGCAACACGGAGACTTTGGACGTCTGCATTGCACGTCGTAGTTGGCAAAATGCAGACTCCGGATCCGCAGAAGCCAGCCATACCCAGGTTTCCTCGATCACTGGCGTGAAGTCCACCGTCACTGGAGAGGAAGATGGTATGGCTTGTGTTAGCTCCCTGTTGTGTTTTGCAGTGCTATTGCTCATGGCTCGTTAACACGATTGGTGACTGGTGGAAATGAAGACCCGGCTGTCAAAGGAATATGATGAGTGAGTTCTTTGGTGATTGATATGGCTGTCGAATGGTTCGTGGTAGAAGTTGTGGAATTTATGGTCAGTCCAAGTCGTATTCTGTAGCTGTACGCTGTTACGGGGTCGTTGAAATGTCTTGGTTACGAAGGTCTTGTGCTGCTCTATCCCATGCGCCGGCACGAAATGGTGCACTCGTTACGGAACAACGCAAAGATAGAAAGTTGATGGACTGCATCACCAGTGAAGAACAATAGCTGAAGAGACAAACCGTTGAAAAAGTACCCTCACTCAGTCGAACCACCAAAGAGCAGGACCCTAAGCTGACATGTGATACAGGACCCCTGAAAAGTGCACCGGCACATAGCTTTGATCAAAAACCTTAGATGGATGATAATGACACAGGCTGCTCAACAGAAAGCGGAATCTCTCATCATTCACCTTACCTGAACGTTGGGAATTTTGAGGAATATATTTGCAAAACAAGGCATTCGAAATTACCAGCAGGGTTTGGTTCAGTGGGTTTACCACCGCGGTAGCGAGGTCATGTCTCCTATCCCTGACGAGGGAACATTCTACGGAATGTGCCGCGGTGCGTAGAATTGCCCCGAGTTCGAAACCTTGCAGGGTAAAACCCCTTGCAGATAGATTCATAGCCTTGAAGGGGGTTTTCGTAGGTTCCTGCCTCTCCCTACGGGGAGACCCGGGTTCTGAGCTTTTTGTTATTTTAAATAGTCTATTATGTTTCCTTTCTTGTATGTATGTCCCACATACAACAACGCAGTCGTCTGATGTTGGTGCGGATGGTAACGCGCTAGGCGCCTCGTACGCAACGCCAGAGCGAGTACTTTTCCAACTGACGACTAACGCTTCTTGCAAAAGCATGAATTGCCACACATGGGTGAGGACCTTGCCATCTCATTGCTTCACATCTGATCTTGAGAGGTCAAGTAATATTCAGGGTCTCGCTTCACCCTATATGTTTTACTGTATATTACATCTGATCATAAACGTCAAGCCTTTTCAAATGTGAATACACAGTTATTGAGACGAATCTTTGGCCATTCCACCGTTGCATTCTTTTCCACATCAATCTCCTTGAGGGAAAGATGTTACATCACAGCTAGATCAAATAAAATGTAGTTGCAGAACCAATTGCGTCAAGTGTCGCAAATTCGGCTGCGCACTCAGCGTCTCCAATTCGACTTCAGCTAAAGATTCGCCGGCCTTTGTAGCACTGCAGAGCACGAGATAAGGTGAGAGCCTATCGTATCGCAAAAGTATCAAAGGACCAGTCCAGCCGTCGAAGAAGAGCCAGAGGACGGGTTCGCTGTATATCAGTGCGGAATCATGATGACTTCAACATCGATTAAGGTGATCCTATTTCCGCTTACTACATGCTACAGCATATTCTGGTGAAAGATTTCGCTGATGCTCGACTTTGTCGGAGTCGCAACGTTACAAGGGGTTCGCGTATATAGGTGCGTGCGTGCGATCCAAATTCAGGGTGAATTTCTAACCTCATCTCACTCGTATTCCTATCTGATCCTTTGGCAATCAAGAGATGGCGGCGAAGATCGCTACCCTGTTTGCTCATCCAACAGGCGCAGGAAGTAGTGCCTCTTCAAGTGATGTAGAAATGTTTTGTTGTCTTCCTTGTCATGTTGTCTGTATTCCCACGAGTCTTCTTTACGAAGACAAGTTCTGTTGAGTCCATGCGGAGTAGATTCGAGAGTCATCGACAGCGCCCCCCTTTGCAGGAATTCCACTTCTGCTCGTTACCTCTGTTTGAAAGGCCAACATTCCTTTCTCTGGATCTCACAACAGGTATCAGATAGCTTAAAGAAGTGGAAGGAGTCTAAGGTCGCCAATACATAGCATCAACAGCGCAGGTGAAGGGCGTACATCCAGTAATACAATTGTGGGTTATGACACTCCTTTTCTCGTATAGTACATTGAATATTAACGTGTCTTGTGTGTTCGCTCGCTTACGAATGTAATTCTTTGCTTAGCATCAAACTCTGTGGCAATGACGCCAATGTACAGTGGTATGAATCCAGATCGAGTCATATCTGCTCCTCGATATCCCCTCCCAGTCTCTTCTGCTTTCAAAGCGCAGCAGCAACCCCCAAGATCCCAACCACGCCGGCAATCCCTGCCGCGATCGCCCCTGTCTGCTTCGCTGCTCCACCGCTGGACAACTTGGAGGACGCAGTCGAGCCCCCAGCCGCCGTTGCAGAACTCGTTCCAGAAGTCGACATACCCGTACTGCTACCCGTCGAACTCGTCCCTGTCATCGACCCTGTAGACATCGCGCTTGCATTCCTAGTAACATTGTTCAACTCTGCCGCCGCGGTCGCAATGCCTGCGAACCCTGTGTAGGTGTGCAGATAGCTACGGACATCGGTTGGCAGCGATTTGAACCAGCTCGGGCTACTACCGGCAGCGAAGGCACTCTCGAAACTAGATGCGTAGGTGGGATCGTGCACAATGTTGCTAAGGAAAGAAGGTGGAGCTGCGGTTTGGAGGACGGAGAGGACGGAGGAGGTGGGAAGCGCTGCGGCGAGTTGCTGTGCTACAGGGCCGAGTGCAATAAGGACGGTGGGGTTGGTGGGGAGGGCTGTTATGCCGGCGAGAGAGGCGAGGGTAAGGAGTTGAGGAAGGTTTTGTTGGCGTTTCTCGAGGTCTTGGTTGGGCTCCGCTGTGGGTGTGGGATCGCAGAGGGAGGTTGCGGCGAGGAGGAGAAGGGGAAGTGAGTGGATATACATTTTGGTTACTGGATTGAAGAACGAAGTTCAGAGATGTATGCAAATCTTATGAAGGAATCCGAGGACGTGAGAAGTGTATCTATGTACAAATAAACGGGATTGCAGCGACGAAGATCGTCGCCTATAGTAGTGCGTATTTCCTTTTTGCTTGCGACCGCCACAATCGTCACTTAGCCACGCTTCAAGTGTGGCGCAGATGTCTTGGCGCCGATCACTTTGAAGGACTGGCTTGACATCACTCAAGTCGCCGTTGCCGGCCTGCCGGGGACGCAATATTTCGCGGCAAATCGAGAATGAAGTCTTCATCCAATCACGCTGTGAAGGTGTGTGAAGGTGCGACACGAAGGGACACAGAGGACCTTCTTCCGCTTCGCACTGTTCCGAAGAGAGCAGGTCGGCCGTCTCCCCGGCATTGCATCATAGCGCTTGGGTGCTTTGATGAATATCTCTACACCAGACGGACGCCTTAAGTACCATAGCATTCCTTAATTCTTCCTGCCGCAATGTTCGCTCGCACACAGAAAATCGCAGCTTCCAGACTTTCCCAACTTGCCAATCAAGTAGGACTCCAGACACGAACAATGGCTACATTAAACACAAAGCTTCCTCTGAACACTGGGGCTAAGATCCGTAGGCATCGCCTCGTATAATCACCCGCGAGGCTGGCAACTGACTACGATCTGCAGCCGCTGTTGGTTTTGGCACATGGCAAGACGCCGATGCCCAAGAGGAAGCCGTCACCGAGGCCCTTAAAGCCGGCTACAGACACATCGACACAGCCCGAATGTTCGTCTACTTCCATTCACCCTCTATCCTACAAAATTAACCTTCATGACAGCTACGGCACGGAGCCCGCTGTAGCCCGAGGTATCAAGAACAGCGGCGTGCCTCGCCATGAAATATTTATCACGACCAAGCTCTGGAACAACAGCCACCACCCTGACGATGTCGAGCCTGCCATTGATGCCTCCCTCAAAGATCTGCAGACCGACTACCTCGACCTATACCTCATGCACTGGCCTTCGCCATTCGCGCGCAGTGAGAAGCTTATGCCGAAAGACGACAATGGCAAGATGCAGACTGGTGATACTGATTACGTTGACGTCAGTCTCCTTGGAAACAACATCTTTCAGACTTTGGCTAACTCGAAATACTAGACCTGGAAAGCAATGGAAAAGGTCTTCAAGAGTGGTAAAGCACGCGCAATCGGCGTTTCGAACTTCTCCAAAGCGGAGCTCGAGCGCCTGCTGAAAGAGTCCGACGTTGTACCCGCGGCGCACCAGATTGAGTGCCACCCTTGGCTACAGCAGAAGTCTTTCACCGATTTCCACAAGGAGAAGGGAATTCACGTCCAGCAGTACTCGCCGTAAGTCCTCTCCTTTTCTATTTAAACGAATTTAGCAACTCACAGCCCGCCTCCAGCTTCGGCAATCAAAACGAGATCTACTCCAGCGGCCAAAATATGGGCAAGCTAATCGAAGACCCCACCCTTGTCGAAATCGGTAAGAAGTACAACAAGAACGGCGCGCAGGTGGCGCTGGCGTGGGGTATCCAGAGCGGACACTCGGTGCTACCCAAGAGCAAGACGCCGTCTAGGATCCGAGACAATCTACAGGGCGACTTTAAGCTCCAAGCGGCGGAGATGGAGAAGATTGCTGGGATTGATAAGAAGCTACGGTTCAACGACCCGTCAGGGAACTTTGGTTGGGTCTTCTACAAGGATCTGGACGGGAAAAAATAGCAGGCTCTTATAAGCAGGCTGTTTGGGACGATATAGGGCCAGTCGCTCGGCTAGTCTCATGATATCGATGTCGCTATCGAGGGACGCACACACTTCTCAGTCGTCCGCTCTACGGCTTATGGCCTAGATTGCGATGTCCCAAGGGACTTGGACAGAGTCATATCTCGGCAGCTTCTCGTGCATTGGCTCCGGCCGTCTCAAACTGAGCTCACATACAATTCATCATGTTTTTAAATAATTAAAATGAAAAGCCTACCTGCACCGGTGTTCATCGGCTCCCGAGTGAGCCTTGGTGGATTGCAACATCTTCTGCTAAGTTTTGTCCACGCATCGGCACCTTCAGTGATGGATACTCGAACGATCTTTAATATATATAATATCCGAAAATAAGGGCCCGCAGGTTCCAGACCAGAGACATAAGCAATGAATTCCTTATGCGACAGCTATACTCTAAACGAAGGATAACAGCATAACATAGAGAAAGAGATACGAAGACCATCAAGTCACATATTCAGAGGGAGTCCCTACTGCATGTCTACTATGACTATTCAAAGATCACTTTCACTATCCCGCGACCCCTTCTATCATTCCAAGACCACTATCAATATTCCAGGACCACGTCAACCATTCAAGCACCACCTGGTTGTACCCTACTCGACAGTTCACAACATGATACCTCGATCATATTAGCATAGTCGATGGAACAGACAAAGAAGAGCACCATCTCATACGATCCTCATTGCACTTGCAGTCACACGCGTATCTGCTGCTGCCCGGAAAATTCACCGGTCTTGGGTAGGAAACAGACCTCCACGGCCGTGCGAAGTCTGTTCCCCCTTTTTCTGCGCCGAACTCGCTCAAGTCTGACCCGATCGAGGTTTTGGTTTGGTTTTGTGAATTGTCGAGTAGGCAGCATAACCATTCTATGTTCCTGGACTATTAAGAGTGGTCTCGGATTAAGGGCTTCCCGATTCATATCCCATGCGCTGGCGAAAGTTGGTGCACTACTCCTTTGCCATCTCCATAAGAAAGCCATTTGACGCGAGAACGCTGGGCTATTCAACCGGTAAAGATCCACAGCTAAAGAGGCAGAAGCGTTGAGGTACTCTATGCACCCAATGGTGGCCAGACCACGCTCACATACCCCACCATACACATGCAAATCCACCCATCCCCCTTTCCCCCTCCTCCATCCCACCTCCCACCTCCCACCTCCCCATCTCCCTCTCCACCACCCTATCTCCGCTCCTCCCCCTTAGGAGCCTTCGTATACAAAACCACCCCATTAACCATAAACCCACTCACAACCTTCTGCCCGCCATCCTCCCGAACCATCCAATCCGCAAGCGCGTTCGCGCTGTTTTTGTATTTCCCCCAGGTGCTGACGAGGGCGTGCGCGGGGTTAAGGAGGATGGGGTCGGGGTCGGAGTCGTGGCCTTCTTTCTGAAGGCGGGTGGGGGATGTTAGGGGGGAGGGTTGAGGGGGAGGGATGAAATCCGAAGCCGTTGTGCGTGCTGAATCCAACAATACAACGCACAAAGAAATGCAGAACCCACAAAAACCACCATCCTCTCCCTCACCCACCCCCCAACACCCCACCACGTCCCCCGATCCACAAGCGTATACTCCCCCAGCCTCGCCGCCGTCTCGAGCACCTGGAACGGAAACGCCGGATACCGATGATACAAGTCCGCGGAGTCGGGGTCCACCCATGGGCATTGCCCGATGGAGGTCCAGATCAGCGATTCCTTGATGTTGGTGGCCGACTTGTCGTAGCGCGAGAGGAAGTGCACGGCGGACGGGTTGGCGACTGCGCTGCGGAAGAGCTGGGCGAAGAGCGTGTGGATGGTCGCTGTGGGGCTGGGGGTCAAGTGGGCGGGGTTGGAGGAGGGTCCTGTGTTTGGGGGAAGAGGTCAGGGGGTGCAGTGTGAGGGTCATGCATGGGTGGTGGACATGGGGAATAGAGGGTGCATTTATTGCGGACCCACGAGCATGAAATGGTCGTGCCACGCGTAGACGCTTCGTTCAACGAAACCTTGCGCAATGGCGATTTCCTCGGCGGCGGGGTGATAGGTGATGCTGAGGTCGGCAGACCCTTGGGCCAGGCAGTCGAAGGAGCCTGCGGTGTCGGATTTCAGCCAGGCAACGGCGAAGGGCGCGCAGCCGGTTTCTTGGGCTTGGGCGTCGATGAAGGCGTCGGCGAGCGCTTTGATGAGGCCGGATTGGCCGGCGCCGCCGGTGGCGATGCGGAGCTGGAGAAGGGGGTGGGAGTCTTTGAAGAAGCCGTAGTAGGTCTCTTCGGGCTCGATTTCAGGTGGGTTAGTGGGGCCGGCGTAGGGGTCGATATGGATTGTAGCCATATTGTAAATTAAGAAAAGCACGGTGAGACGGATTAAATGGCTATTGGAAGACGACGGGGGTTTTCGAGATGCACAAGGCTGCTTGCCGGCTCATATACTAGCGAGAGACAGCAGTTGACCAGTCACACGGGGGAGTGCCAGCCTAGGATCAAGCGGAGATGGCAGACGACCTTCGCGCGCCTGGCCAAGCTTGGTCATGTACATACGGTGCAAGATATGGTATTGGATATATGAAGAAGCTCAGGATTTGTATATTTGAGCGAAAGGATGCACGAAAGCAAGGTACAACGATTATATGGAGATGATATAGGAGAATATGAAAGGCAAACCTGATAAGCAAGCGCAATGCCTCAAAGATCTGAGGGTGAACGAGGGTGCTGATAGAGACGGCCGAGGACCAAGAAGCGCAGCAACATAAGAGGTTCCCAAAGGTGTGAGTTTTAGCATATTCAGATCTACCGAGAATGCTTGGCACATGGACGATATAGATTACTTTACATTTCACAAAGTTCTATATTTTCAGGAGTCCAAAGTCCAAATAGCATAGTATGTTGCCGTCTGGAGAAATGCCAATCCTTAAGGCTGTGAAACGATTGACAAAACGCAGCGTTCAGAGACATCTCCTTCGCAGACCCCTCGACTCACTATCGAGTGTCATCTCAGGCATGCGAGGCCAAAAAGAAGATTGGTGACTAGATAGGTAGTCACAGACCTTGCGCAGTGATCGCGCAGAAAGACGTTGCATATTCTCATTTAACACGGCCGTGGATTGCCAATCATGATTCCTAGACTTGGATGAGACAACGCCTGAGGGTCTGGGTTATGCAGGAACAGCTTCAATAAGTGATACGAAAAGCTTGGTGTGAGTAGCTGCTGCCGATTTGGTGTCCGCGTTGTTGCGTTTACGGCAGGCACGAAACGCTGTTCAAGACCAGGTCTGTGCTTTCTATGCAGGGAAAGAAACAATGCTGCGCACGGTTCCCTTGGTAATCGATCGAAGTCGAAACACCAACCATCGAAGAGTAACAGTCCATGTAGCTTAAGCTGCGAGAGTGGTTGGAGCCTGGGTCTTGTAAGTTACCTGCAACAAGCGTCGTTAGAAGACAAGCAGATTCCGCTCTGGACTTGGGTGCTTTTCCAAGATAGTTGAGTCTTTTCCCAGTGTGGAAGGGGAGTTAATTGGTAATGAACATTTGTTTCCCGAGAGCTTTTGTTATGCGTCATATCGGGGACAACGTCTCTAAGCTGATGACCTGAAACACTAGGCGCTTCTCCTAAGAAGGCAAACATTCCGCTCATAACGACCGTGCTAAATATCAGTTGAGAGCTTTCCACGCCGTATTGTATCAGAATTAGGTTCGAGGGCTCCAGCGCGACGTAAGCTATTGCCCTCCTCGCCAGAGTCTCGGTAAGACTCTAAATTAGACGGTCGATGGAGGATAGATATAAAAGACCAACACGTATCCTCGCGGCAAAGGAGATACGTAAGGTCGTAGATTCACGTTGCAGAATTTCGGACTAACGATTATATCAACAATATAGACGCCAAAACCTCGTTCGTAGTGATAAGACCAAGACAGGGCCAAATCCTCAGTGAGGTCCGGATGCTTCTGCTTATCTGAGATATAGGACGGGAAAAAAGTGTGCTTGGTGAAGCTGATCGAGCAAGCAGAGGTTCGAAACCTTAAAACCATCTACTTCAACCAGATCTTAACCGTTGAAGATTATCATCCGAACATTGCCCCGCGGGATATCATTGTCAGACCGAAAAAGCAAGATACGTAGCAGCGCGGAGCAAGACCAAATGGAGACATATGACAAGCGTACAGATCAGAGACAATGGCGGAAGCATAGACCCCGGAGAACACCCAACAGTCCGAAAGCGTTCGCGCTGAAAGAAGTTCACCCAAAGTCGAGTATTCCAGTTTGGCCGTCAACCCATAATACCACCGCAATATAGCCGCTCCTGGGATTAGGACTGCGAAACCAAACAGACCCCAGCATCCGTAGAAAGCTAACAGCCTTCTTCTTTTAGGGCTTCAGTCCTTTGACTCTTAGGACGGTATAATTTTGCCTGAGTCTTCGTTGCCAATTCTTCTTTGGTCCTAGCTTATCAAGGCGGACAGTGGCAACAAACCCAGTCCTGGCGGCCGAGTCCACGTATATGTCCACACTGTTCCGCCACCATGGTAGATGGACTTCGAAATTATCGGACTCTATGCCAAGAATCAACCACAGCAGGAGAAAAGGAGTAGATCAACTGACTGTCTAACGTACTGAGATAGTCCGTCGATAGCTTGTGACTCGATGGATCGTACACAAAAGCCTTTGAGGGGTTTTTCTCCCAGCTGTTGGTCCGGCTTTCAGAAGAGCGGTGTCCTGACTCCTGTGCGGTATTGGTGCCCATGGACTGCCTGTTGGAGCTGATTTATACTGCCTGTAATTCACTAATGTGTGGACAGTCACCCTGGATCAGGGCTAAGAAGAGAGTGTGAAGGAATGCGATGTATCTTGAGATGCGATAGAAGCATAATGGTAGCCTGACGGTGAGATCAGCCTTCCTTATGTAGATAAGACGGGGTGCATGACAAGGAACGGAATGTAACAGGTTTGGTGCTGTGCGGGTAATGCACCGAGAGGTGGGTGCCGCAGCTGAAGAGGACTTGCAGGGTGGCCATGGTGACTACGAACTAACAAAGGAATGGAGGATGTGTGTAAACTTCTGTGTGGCCTCTTAGACCATTGACCACAGGAAGGCGAAAGGCTCTAGAGAAAAGCAAAATTAGATGAACACGACGTTCAGAGCGAGGCTCGAAGAGGGCGTAGTTGGGTCTCGTGCTTCAAGCGTTTTGTGTAACCACACCTCGGAAGATGCACTGTGCCATTAGCCATCAATCGTCGTACACCCTCTTTTCGCTTTTTGTGTAACATCGCCAAAATCTGCTTCTTGCAGTATAGCTCTTGCCTGTTTGGGAAGTGCACATTGACGGTCTGGGCGTGACCTGGGGTAGTACAAGAGACTCAGCTACCACTTCCTGCTGTACGAATATCTTCCTTCTTACCCCCTTCAGTGGAAAGCCAGTCATGCATGGCCGGGCTGGGGACGCCCTCTTCACCTGAGTGCTGCACGTTGGCGCTCTCCGGTAGAAGATCTTCCCGCTTTAATGAGATTTCTGCCTCCCTGAAGTGAAAGTGGGCGTTCTTTGCTTTTCCAGCTGTGTTATCTGTGTCGAGCTTATGGCCATAACACCGTCCGCCGAGCCGCACTACAGTCCCTCAAGGCAGATGGGGCCCAAAAATGACGGTAGTAGCCTCGTCAGAGTCTGTCGCAGTTGGAGTCCAGTTGCCTCCCCAATGTGGTCGTGCATCGAGGATATTTCCGCCTTGATTCCTTATAAGTGGTGTCCAATTGATTCAATTTTCAGTGATTTGCTTCATGCGATCGGCGTGCAGTGCTTGCGTGATGCAAAGTAATGTCTCCTAGCCCAAGGCCTGTTTCAGCGCCTTCAGACCTGCGGAACGCCCAAGTCCAACCAGACAACGCCGCCAATTATCAGCGAGCCTTTGGGCTGGGGGCATCAACACGTGGCAGTCGTCCAGAGCTTCAGTTACCTCAGAAAAGTCCGACCAAGGTGCAACTCCAGGATGAAAATCCAGGATCAAACGATGAAGAAATATCGCCTGCATCCCAATCGACTCAGCATGCCCCGGAGACAGCTGATGGCTCTACAGCCAATCACACCTTCTCCGAAGCCAAGAAAGCTGATCCGTGGAAAAGAAAGACGTTACTGACTTTAGGTGCCGTCGCCATGTAATGTATCCCTGAAGACAATACTGACATTGGAAACAGACGGTGGCGGCGTTCGGGGCTACTCGAGCCTTTTGATACTTCGTGAACTCGTGAAGCAAATAGCGGCTCTGGAACAGCATCACCCCAAAGCTCCATGCTCTGTGTTTCCTTTGGGCATGCGCCACCGTCCGTCAGTGAAATTGAATCACACAAAAAGCTCTTCTACCGAGGACTACGGCCCAACAATAGCCTCAACCGATTATTTCCCATGTCACTATTTCGACTACATAGCTGGTACCAGCACTGGAGGGTGCACCCACTCTACCCACGCCGAAACCTGGTCGGATGGCTGATTGAGCTGCAGACTTATCGCCATCATGCTTGGTCGCCTGTCCATGAACGTCGAAGAGTGCATCGAGGCGTACGAGCAGCTCGCAGATCGAGTCTTTGGACACCCACGTCGTTTCCATATAAGAAAGCCACCCTGGGTTCCACGCGACAAATACAATCACAGAATCCTAGAAGACGTGATCAAGGAAATTGTACGGCGTAGGAGCCCTTCAGGGCTAGTAAATACGCCATTCCTTCAGCCTAATGAGGACATGTGTCGAACGTAAGTCGCAATCCAGCGAATTGGAGTAGACCTGACGGTGGCGAAGGATCGTGATAGCGTGGCAGAAATTTTCTTTAGGAGGAGTCAGAATTCCTTATCTGATGCGCTCCTATCGTCATCCGAAAAGTCACAAGGACGACCCGCTGGAACGGAACACTGGGCGCCACAACAGTTATCCGATATGGCAGGTTGGCCGCGCAACATCGGCAGCACCATTGTATTTCGAGTCCGTCCGCTTGGAAGAGGACGACGAGAGGTTCGAGTTAATAGACGGCGGGTTCGGCGCCAACAATCCCTCAGAAGAAGCGTACAGATCCGTCAAGCAGCTGCACAACAAAAATCCGAAAGCTGTCAGTGTCTTCTTCAGCATTGGCACTGGAAAAAATCTTGAGCGTGGAAGAAATCCAAGCAAAGGATACCGGTTATACCTCAAATACGTCAATGCCGCGGCAAAGTGGGCAACTGACTCCGAGAAGACGCACGAGACGGTCCTCGATATGACGGATAGTAACGCCGAATACTTTCGTCTCAATGTCGAGCATGGCATCGGAAAAATGAAGCTCGATGCTTGGAAAGGTAGAAGAGGCATCGAGACTTTGGATCTGCTTCGTGCCGAAACCGGCGAGTATCTTCTGACAGAACAAGCACGTCTGAAGATCGCTGAAAGCGCAAGGCATCTTGTGCTGGTAAGACGGTTGCGTAGCGGCGTAGCAGACCTCGAGGAATTCGACCACTGGGAGAGGTACTGCCACGGTGTCGAGTATGCTTGCTCCTTTGACGACTGCGAAGATTCAGGCGGAAGGTACACCAGGCAAGACCTTCACCGGCATCTGAAAGAGACGCATAGTTGTGGTGACCAAAATGACATCCATACCAAACTTGAGTCGGGGAAGCGTTTTCCCCTTCACGACTTTGCGGTCTGATGGTGAGGCGCACTTGCGGTCGAGTATAGACTGAGAATCATTGCGAAGCCATGCCCTAATACGGGAATTGTGCTGTTGATTCCCCACGATCCGGGATATTGCAAGGTGAACGGTCAGTGGCCAGTCATCACCAGACCACGGATTCTCTCTGCACTCTATGACCAGTAGAAGCCCATGGTCAACCGCTATTCCATGCGCTGGCAGCGTGCAATTTCCGAAGACTGGTCGAGGCGGCTACATCATCGATCCTTGTGCATCATCGCCTCCGAGGTCTTTCATCTGTGGGCTTCCATCGAGCTACGCTTGCCCTTTTCTACCATGTATCACCGCTGCTCACTAGGCCTATCGTCGAAAGATTACTTCAAATAAAGTGCCGGACGCAGTGCACCATTGCTATGGAGATGGAGAGGTATATTCGGGTCGACCAACAAGCGGCACCTCTCACTTCCCATCGAATTTCCATGTTCATCGCCGTGAGAAGCGACGGTTCCGGTAGGGTGGCCAGTCCTTGAACGTACAGTCGAGCAATGAGAATATACTTGGGGTCTCGACTCGCGAGCCACTGTCGAGTGTACGCCACATATGATGATTGTCTGGCGACTGGCATGCTGATAGGTGTAATATCGCATCGGCTCAAGCGCATTATGTACAAAGAAATGCAGTCCTAGCGCCTGGCTAATTCTCGAGTGTCATTGTATGTATTTTCATGCGAAAGGTGTATTAGCACCATGTTGGTATGACGACATAGTGTCAATAGGACTAGACTATCACATAGATGGCATCGCTGCTGTCGAGGCTTTCAGGCTTCCAACGACAGTAAAGTAAATGAGCGGGCTGATAATGTAAGCAATCTGCGCACATTTCACTCGTTAGCCGTCCAGATCTATCTATGCTACTTCAGTTATCCAAGTGGATTTACGCATAGAAACTTAGCTATCGACATCTTCTCGCCTTCGTTGCTGCCGTTAACATCGGCAAGAGCGGTAAGCTTCATGGCTGGGGGTCCAGTAGGCATTAACATCATTGTGAACTACAAGATCGGATCTGCAGAAAGCCAGGTTGTGCGAGCTGCTGGCAGGTATATGAATGAGATTGAAATGCTGTCGAGCATTAGCCTATGCCCAGAAATTGGGATCGATTATTGGACATGTCATGGATAGCATTAGACCCGTGCCGTAAAGGACGGGCGAAAATAGGCTAAGGGGTGCAAGTACTTACGCGGGCCACAGAACGAAACGGACAAATAGAACAAACGTAGTCGGCACCCACGGAACCCGTCCACTTTCCTCGCCCTTTTTCGTCTTGCGAAGGCTCGAGCTAAGCTTAACGCCAACCACGACGACCTGCAAAGTCGCAAAGAGTCCACCAATTTTGCTGACGCTATCGGTCAGCCAGGCAGTGAAGATACCTCCTTCCTGGGGAGAACTGAAAAAGGCCTTATGTAAGGGAGGCGCCAGTCCAAGGATAGCACCAATGACAGCTCCTATGAGGGGGGCATTCAGAAACGAGTAGGAGAATTCTAGAAGATATTGAGTCCAGGGACGTAGCTTATCCCACTGCTCCTTTCCAATGCCGTAGCGAGAGCGTTCGGCTTGCTGCACTCGCCGCACAACGGGCTCCGGGAGTAGTGACGTCTCCTCGTGGGCTTCCTCAATGTCTTCAGCATGCTGATTATCGGCATTGCCGTGGCCATTTCGCTGTTCTTCCAGTCGCTCTGTTCTATGGTAGTAACCCTGCTCGGCGTCTTGCCGCGTTTATATAAATCTGCCGTTTGCCTGCTTTTGGTCCTCCTCAACCTCTTCTGGCGATTCTTCTCCATCAAGGAGTCTGGACCCAAGGGCGAACGTCAATGAATTGCCCACGATGGAATTGACTAAGAAGTAAGACTTGGCTCTAAGCAAAGCCGCAGATGAAGAATCACTGTCACTCATGATCAACTTCTCGAGGATCCCAGTCGTCTCAAGGGACTCAATAAGTAAGAGTGGGAGTGAGGTCGTGTTGTTGAAGCACAAAGCAGGCGTTATCCATGAAGGCAACTTGAAAAGCCGTGTAGCTAACAATCCCAAGCCCATTGAGGTAAGAGTGTAGAACAATGCCCATACTATCGGAAGGTCAGCTGGCATGGTCCGTAGTCCTTGCAGTACTCACTGAGAATTGGTACATAACGGATGCCAGTATCGGCATGCAGCTGACTGCCCACGTTCGTGATTAAAAGGGCAGGCAGGAACATTCGCACGCATAGTGTACTGATCTGCTTGGTACTGCTGCCTTTTAGTAAATCGAATTGGGCAGTTACAACGCCATGGCTAATGACGAGTAGAACCGACAATGAGGCCTGGAGAGCACCTAGGAATGAAGTCTTTAGTTCCGACATTGCAAGTTTGTTAGCCCGAAGGATCGATGCAAGGAGACATTAATACTTTACTTTATCCAGAGTACCCAGCTCGGCACAAATGACGTCAATCGGAGATTAGGTGGAGATAAAGCCGCGGGTGGCCCTCGAGCATAAACTTAACCTGTATCAACATCGCCTCGAGTGTCGGATCGGAGTCGTGGCGGACTAGGAGAGGAGTACACTCAAGGCGTTACTATTAAGATCCTCGGGATTAGAAAACAGCAATAGTTTTTCAGCCCAATGTATAGAGGCGCTATCTGAGCTTGCTGTCAAGGAATCAGAGCATGCCCAAGTCAGAACACCGCACCTTTGCTCAAGGCTAGTTCTCGAATTGGTTATACATCAAGGTGCAACGAGCATGATTGTTATTCGAAGCTACCCTGCTACCTTCGCGACTACCTAAGCTGTTTTTCCATCGCTGGCTCGGTCGAGTCCATGTTGGAGAAGATTGAGGTGCATTGGTCGTGGCGACTTCAATTCATGGTGCTCCAACGATGGACTCTTCCCGAACGTCAAGCATGCTGTCCGTATATGAAACTTACCTTTTCTCGGAGCCGTTTGGCCGGTCCTCTTATTCCACATTGCAAGGATTGACGAACCTCGAGAAACAGCTCGAGATGTTTCGGAAGTCCATAGATCACTTCACAAGACTCCGTCGAACCCGTACGGTAGAGCGGCTACGGCTCGAGATGGCACGGCTTAATATCAGTAACGGCGAAGAGAAAGCCGCCATACAGATATTGCTTCCTCTATGGCAGGATTTGAGCTGGCGCCGAGAAGGCTGGTACGACCTGCTGGCAGAGCTGGATTGGATATTGAGAGATTGTGCTCGCCTTCTGAACGACGAAGCAATCGTGATCGCCGTCGAGTGGGAGCTCTTGTGCAACCGTGAGTGCCAACATCACCTTTTGGTGTTCCACAGTTAGCCTGGCCAATCTCACATAACCAGGCCTACCGTCGAGCGCCGGTTACCTTTACGATTTCTCGAGCTGCCTTGATGAAGTTGTGAGCTCCACAACCAGAACCAAAATCAGCTTATCGAGTGACGAGGTACTTTCTTGCAGTGAGTTTTGGCCACCTGGTAGATCGGCATAAGAGTGACGTTGACGTAGCTCGAAGTTTCTGTGACATTTGCGTTCGGAATGCCTCAAGGTCATGTGGGTATAGCTCTACCTTTCCAGGTTGTCATTTCATCATCGGCGCATGAGAAGTCTCCCCCCATTCGACTAGCGGAGATTCATCTCAAATTCGTGGGAGGCTTGCGAGACACCAAGATCCTACACGACGACAGCGCACAATACCAAGCATCCACACTTAACTCGCAGCGTCAATTGTACGAGGTCTCGCTACAAAGATCAATGGACGATATCCTGGTTGGGAAGGGTGAATTGACTTTTGCCCCTGGTTGTGCTAAGGTCTTTTCGCTTGCTGCATTGCCTCTTGATGCGGGAAATGCAGAGCTGTCCAGCGCCACGCTCCATTTCGTCAATGAGCTTTTTGGACTGGCAGTCTTATTTTCCGGTCGTGAACAACTAAGACAAAATCATAGCTGGGCTGCAAAAGCTACCACTTTATCCAGAACGCCGCTTTACAGAGAGCGGAACTTGAGTGTCGAAGTACTCCCAAAGCCACCGAAAATGCAGATACAGCTGCCAAACCTAGCCAAAACATACTTTACCAATGAGCATATAGAACTCGCTGTGCACGTGATCAACGACGAGGAAGAAGATGCTATCGTCGACCTCGATGTCCGGATGCTAGGTCTAGAGGAAGAGATGCCTACCGCAATGCGTTGGACCTCAGTGGCAGACCAAAAAGTAGTTGGCGAAAATCAAAAGCATACAGAAGGGGGTCCAGATGGACGTGCAAATGAACATCTACTCACGACCGCTCTCGGAGAGATGACCTGTTCAGAGACCCGGAAGCATACTGTTCGCTTCCACGCAAGCTCTCAGACTGCAGAGTGCTCGCTGGAACTCAAAGCTCGCTATCATTTGGCATCGGAGCCGGAAACACCGATCTCAAAAATTCTATCAATAGACTTGCACTTTATGCGGCCATTTGAGGCCAATTTTCAGTTCAGGCCGAGAGTCTCGGATAAGCCATGGCCGAATTACTTCCATTTTCCCGATGCATCAGATGCTCTCAGTATAAGCTCGAACAAGGAGATCTCAGCAGAAGGACTCAAGCAGAAGTTGGTACTGACTGCAGCCATAGCATCATTCGCCTTGCACCCTCTCATCCTAGAAGCAGTGGAGCTCCAGGTGGTCAACATCCACGAGAAGGCCGTCTGCCGCGTATCTCAGGATCCCTATGGCGCATCTAAACCGGTCAAACTCTCTCCAAATGATATCCATTCAAAAACCTTCGAGCTAGATCTCCAAGAATTGTCCCTTGATGACCGACTCACCACCTACTTCGACCTCCAGCTGCTCCTCACATGGCGCCGTGACACCCCCTCCTCGCCAGCAACTACCACCATTCTTCCAGCACCCGAACTCGTAGTTCCATTCGGGGAGCCTCGCGTGCTCGCTTCTGCCGAGTCCTGCAAAGCTAAACCTCACCTCATCAACCTCGACTACACCATCGAAAATCCCTCAGTGCACTTCCTCTCCTTTAACGTAAGTATGGACGCAAGTGAGGAGTTCGCATTCAGTGGGCCGAAAGCTACAGCACTACAGCTCGTACCGCTGAGTCGGCATACTATTCGGTATCGGTTGCTGCCGTTGGTGAAGGGGAAGTGGATCAGCGCTCAGGTCAAGATTGTAGATGTGCATTGGAACAAGATTTTGAAGCCTGTAGCCACGGGGGAGATGAAGAGTGACAAGAGAGGGATTTCCTTTTGGGTTGATACTGAGGATTGACGGTTTTGCGATCTTCTGTCTCTGAGCTTACAACCATGATTGGCAAAGCCCAGACATCCGTTAAGATCGCCAATTCGCCAGCTCGGTGCGGTCTTGTAAAACATAGAACATGCTCTTCGTTTTCCAAATTCGGTCATCCTGTTTGCTTTCACAACCTCTTTTTCCCCTTCTTTCGATCACTCTCCACGTTCCTGAACGGCCAACCACTGACCCTCCTGTCTCCACCACGCTTTATCCTCCCCTTGTCACTCCCGAACAGCAGACACCATCCTCCCATCGCAGCTAGGAACCCATATCCAGCTACCCCGAGCAAGAAACCAGTATTCGAGGTCAGAGGCGAGGCGTAATATGTGTAGCTATACACTGCACAGACGCTGTGGAACATGGTTGAGAGTATGATTGTCGGCACCGCGTAAGGCAACTTCGGGTCTTCTAGATCCGAGGCATCGGCAGCGCTTTCCGCGATCGAGGATGTTAGTGGTATCGATCCTGTAAGGAGCATGGTGAGGAGGGCGAGAGCGAGGAGGGAGAGGGCCGTAGATCGGGAGAAGTAGATCTCCAGAGCTGGAGCCAGTCAGCTTGATGTTCTGCGGATTTCTATATAGTTAGATTGATAAGGGAAAGGTTGAAGACTTACTGGTGGGTTTGCGGGCTTCATTGGAGAGGAGGGTGATTATTAGGCTTGGTGAGAGGAGGAGGGGTACAGCTTGGAGAGCTAGCCAGCCTGCGGAGCTGTATGTGTAGGCATTGAAGACATCCATTACAGAAGCTCAATCAGTTTGTGTCCTTTGAAAGCTATCAACAGCTTCACAGATGAAGAGGTCTTGTCGTAGAGTACGACCTTGCTACACGTGGATATAAGTCAAAGTCCTATCTCTAAGTCTCGCTAAGGCCACCAATGATCGTAGAGTGACCATATTGATATAGCCCTCCAAGTCAGCATCCTTCCATCCGCACATTCGAAACCAACTTCTGCCCCTGTCTCATATCCAGGACGACCACGCCTCAAGCCTTTCCAGCCTGGTGGATGAGCACATGCAGGCTGATCCGACATGAAGAGAATGCAAGAGGACAGATGCTCCAACACACAGCATCCATCTCATCTTTGTACCGGTGCTACAGTCCGTCGTACGAGATCTAGCATCTTGCAGCTGCAAGAAGTCGCGCACAAAGACCTCGGAGAGCCACAGGACATATTCCGTAAGGCAGCGCTACTGCGGCAACACGAATTGCGAGTGGATTTTGACGTGAAACGCGCAACCAACCATGGCCAAGTAGAGAAGCCGGTGGGATGAAAAGTCCCACTCTGCACAGATAAGCGACAAAAGAATCCGATTTCCCTTGCATGCTCGCTGTCCAGACAGGCCGCATCATGAGGTAATTGTCACCAAAACAGATCCTGCGGCGCTCTTCTGGGTCTGGCCAAGCAGTAAGGTGCAGCTATACTTTACGTGCGTGTTGCAGGATACGAGTTTGTCGACCCACTAGCTTCCGGCGGTCTGGTGCTGTGTAAGGGACTTTACTTCATCACGCCTGAATTCGAACCTCTTTATCCCTCTGACTTTCTTTCCTCAATACTTTACTTTCCTTCCCTTCTAGAATCAAGCGCCACAACCTCGTGATCACCCGCTTTCCCGGGTTTCCGCAGATCAAACGCAGTAGCACCACAGCTATCTTACTTTGACTACAGATCTTGAACAACACCCAAACGTCACACAGCTCCAAGCTAAGGCACTTGCCTTACTGGTCATAGTCCACCTATTCAATTTTCAATTCACCCTCCAGGCTGCCGAGTCGCCGAGTCACAGCCCTTCCTTACACTTTTCAACATTCACTTTCTTACCTAACCACCTCTGATCCCGAAGGATCATGCCAACAACTCTGACGAGCCCCGCCTTCCAGACGTGAAAGTCTGATATAGTCACCCTTCGCTTCGAAAAAACCCTTGCAGCCATGGTATTCTTCCAATCATGGCAGCTATGGCTGAAGATGACCTTTGTGAGTGATGTAATTCGAGGGCCGCCGTAGCGAACGCTGATACATTTTCGATATAGGTCCTCGCCATGGCCATTGTAAGGAAGCACGTCTGCACTCCACCTGACTACATCAATTGACATATGTAGGTGGCTGTTGCCGCTATTGGCTTCACAGTTCGCTTTTACAATGCCTGGAAGCTGCGCAAGTATGAAGCTCTTCAGCAGGTCTCCGAGAGCCATCGCCAAGCACTCCAGCACACTCCCAGTGTGACGGCACGCCGCGACGCTGAAATTCCATTCGGGATACGCGCAATCCAAAGTGGGATACAGGTGGATGGGGTATGGATATCGGGATCAAACACCCCAGTCCAGAGTGGCCCAAACAGCCGCGCACCATCAATCATACTCGGTACCGATCTTGGTAATATATCGCAGTCCCCCGAACGTGCGGCTGCGGCGCCGAGCAATCCTCGCTTGGAAATACCTCAGCCTGCCCACCGCCAATCTACCCATGGACAATCGTCTACCTCATCGAGGGATTCGATCCATCCTTATGGTGGACCTTCTGATCGCTTGTCTGCGGAGTACCTCCCTCGCGGGCGGCCTACTTATCAGCCCCGCCGCTCCTCTGGATTAAGGTACAGTAACATCGACGAGAACTCGGATGCTCTTGATGCACTGGAGGGACGCCGACAAGATGGGACCATCGCAGAGGCAGATGTGTCTCAAGGTATGCGAACTTTCATTCGTCGAATCCGGAGGGAACAACCCGGAACCAGTGGCCCAGAATCCATTGAATTAACGCTAATGCCGCCCAAACCAGGCTTCCTATTGAAGGAGCGCTCCAACCGTAGCTCCAATGTCAGCTCTGCGTCAAGCAGTGGCGACGAGCAGCACTATGCTCCACGTCATCCACGTGCAGTCAGGGTATCTTCTGAAGCCACTGACGGCCCGGCCTACCGTTCATACACCAGGCAATATCATGTTGATCCCGACCAGCGCAGCAGCTTTGATGCACTTGCCCACCATCGTCGTTCTCAAGGCGCCGAAGAAGGTCAGCTTCGTCCACGGAACCGCCTTAGTGGCACGACTGGTATTGTGAAGCTTGGGACTCCTGCTGAGCATCGATACTCGTTTGAGGAGGAATATCCAGTCGCAGAAGCTAGCGACCCATTCATGACACCTCTTGGGACCCCGATGGCCTGTCCCATTCAGAGCATGGAAGAGCCACCTTCGTTTGCGAACTTTGTCAACGCTAACCCTCGACCAGAGAGCCACATAGCGTTAGTCGACGATTCGGAAGAGATTTCGCCCTCGTCTCAGGAGAGCGCTCCCCCTCTTCAGCGTACGGACGGCAACCGTCAGCCACACCGATCCCAGGTTATTCGAAAAATCAACTCTGGCTTCGAAATCCTTCAGCCCGGTTCTCTCAGTCAGCCACAAAAGAGCTACGCTGGTGACTGGAATCGGGATCTGGAGAGAGGGAGTGAACAGGATCTCAGTACAACAAAGGTCGAGCAGGCGCCGAAGAAACTTCAGAGGAAGCGTGCGGACTCGAAGGAATCTCGCTTCGAAGAGCAGGTTTAATATCGAGCACGAGCAGTTCTGGTTCTGAGGGTAATTGGCATCCTGGCGACTATGCACAGAGGAAAAATGATTACGAAGACGGTTTGCCAGTGTAAACTGTTAGCGAAGCATCTCCGGGAGTTAATGATGGTCAGAATTCACACAAGGGTGGTCAGGGCGCTGTCTACGTGCCGGATAACATGGGCTGTCACATGGGCTTATCAGGTTCGGTGTTACTCCAGAGTGGATGCACCTGCTTGCGGGGTGTACTGCGGGAGGGTTCCAGCATCGTGCTACGTTCATCCACTCGATGTGAGATGCATTTCCAGGTGCAATGCAGCCAATACTCTACGCTTATTCCAGGCTCGTGGAAGTCTCGAGCGTTGTATGGCTGCTACCACTCAAGGCCTCAGCCTGGCGTGAGTCATTTGTAGCGGGATAGAGCGCATTAACAAGTACTATCAAAAGTAATTTCAAGACACTCCCGTACCACTCACCGTCCCTATGTGAAATAGACAAGGTGATACCTATGATGAGATATATCCTCGCAAAATCTGGAGTCCCCTGATGATTGGTCACTCCACGCCAAGCGAATCTGCAGTCACGTGCGCAGAACCGTCTACCGTATCCGCGTCCTCTGGACTCACCAAATTCCAACCCTGCCAGAATTCATCCATACCACCGCAAACATGTCCACTCTCGCTGACGAGCTGCTCAACGATTTCGAGGACAACGGCTCGGAGGATGAGAGCGAGCAGCAGAACGGCTTTCTTCAAGACTCGGCCAGCCTAGGGCCGAACGGTCATCAGAGGGTCCATGGATCCGCGCTCGGGGATGACATGGAAGAAGACGATGAAGATGAGGAGATGTTAAATGGCAGTAATGGGATGGAGGACGCGCAGGATCAGGAGGAGACTAAAGCCAAAGTGGAGAAGATGCAGCTTGGTGGTGTGAGCGATGTACGGAATGTGGCAGGCCTCATGAAGACGCTGGAGCCAGTACTCGAGGTATTTCTCTCCCCCCCTGGCTCTTCCCGAGTTCTCTGCGAAGCTCAAGGTTTACATCTGCCATGAAAACAGCCCTGACCCGTCATCGCCGCCTCCAGAAAATCGCCCACTACCAAGCAATCCCGACCGAAAAGCAAACCACCTTCGTAGGTTCTATTGAAGACAACCCCGAATACCACCTCCTCACCCAGTCCAACACCCTCTCCACTTCTATCGACAACGAAATCATCCTCGTCCACAAGTTCATCCGCGACCACTACTCGACCCGCTTCCCCGAACTCGAAACTCTCGTCGGCAACCCTCTCGATTATGCCAAAACCGTGGCTATTATCGGCAACGGGCCCATGGATAACCTCAAGCCCCTCTCCCAGACCGCCTCCAACCCTGTCGGCGTCTCTTTGAAATCCATCCTCGACGGGCCCACCCTCATGGTCGTCACCGTCGAAGCAACCACCACTAAGGGGCGGCCCCTCTCCCCCGCCGAACTCTCCACCGTCCTTTCCGCCTGCACTATGACGCTCGCGCTCGACCGCGCCAAAACCACCCTTACCACCTACGTTCAATCCCGCATGACGCTCTTCGCGCCCAACCTCACAGCCCTCATCGGCTCCCTGACTGCCGCCCAACTCCTCAACTTTGCCGGCGGCCTTACTGGCCTCGCCAAAACCTACTCCTGCAACCTTCCCCCCCTAGGATCCAAGAAACAAACCCAAACGGGCTTCGCCACCAACGTCGGTATTCGCCAGCAAGGCTTCCTCTACCACTCCCCCATCATCAAAGGCATCCCCCCCGACCTCAAACGCCAAGCCATGCGCATCGTCGCCGGCAAAGTCCTCCTCGCCGCGCGCGTCGACCGCGTCCACTCCGCCACCGACGGCTCCACCGGCGAGCGCCTCAAAGACGAATGCCTCTCCCGCCTCGAAAAGCTCACCGAAGCAGCCCCCAATAAAGGCCCCCGTGCGCTCCCAGCCCCAGACGACAAACCCTCCCGCAAACGCGGCGGCCGCCGAGCCCGCAAGGCTAAAGAAGCAACCGCTATGACAGACCTACGCAAAGCCCAGAACAGGATGGCGTTCGGCCGGGAGGAGCGCGAAGTCGGGTACGGCACGGGCGAAGGCACAAAGGGCCTCGGTATGATCGGCGCGCAAGACGACGGCCGTATCCGCGCGCAGAAGATCGATCAGCGCACCAAGGCCAAACTCAGCAAGAACAACAAGGGCTGGGGCACGAGCACGCCGTACACGGGCGGGGCAGCCAGCTCGCTGCGCGGCTTCGGACAGAATGCTGGGGCGGGCGGCGCGTCGGTGCTGGGACCTGGCGGGCTGAGGAGCAGTGGGGTTGGTAGTGGGGCGATGGGCGCGAGTGGCACGGCGAGTAGTGTGGCGTTCACGCCGGTGCAGGGGCTGGAGCTGGTGGATCCGAAGAGGCAGGAGGCGTTGAAGAGGAAGAGGGAGGAGGAGCAGGATCGGTGGTTCAGGGGGGGGGTGTTCACGCAGGTGGGTGGAGGGGGCGTGGGCGGCGCGTCGCAGCTGGCAAATGGGGCGACGAAGGATGGCTTCAGGGTGCCTGCTCTGCCGGCGAAGAAAGTGTAGCGAAGGGAAATGGGACGAGAGAAGACGAGATTGCCACGCATAGCTTAGGCGCTCAGGGGTATGACGACAATTTGATGTTGCAGGTAGGTGCCATAATCCGGTGCAGCCATCTTGTTTGTATCGATATACTTTAGCTGAAGAAGACACTCATGCTCGCTATTGACGACGGTTGTAAACCAAGGGTCTTGTCTTGAAAAGGCTAGGGACTCCCAGCATGACATCCCTCCTTTGCCTCTCCACCACAACCACAACCCAAGCGGCCGCTTCAAATAATCTCAAAAGCATATGTATCAGAATCAGAAAGTTCTGCAATCAAGGCCCTTTAGCGGAGTGGTTTATTGCGCGCGCCTGCTGGCCCCCAAGATCAGCGCGTTCCTTCGGGAGCGAGTTTGCGAATCACTCGGGTGTCGATTAAGCTTTTTGGTCGGCGAGGAGTTTTCGCCTTGTAGGCGGTGCCGGCTACTGTTTTTGTGAAGGGTATGTATAACAAAGCCTCTTGGATCCAGCGGACTATCTCATGTAAAGCGTTAGGTCACTCAGTTCAAGTGTAAAGAGGTTGATATGCTTTGTATTAGGGTCGATTCCTGATGGCGCTGGTCCAATGGCGGAGTGGGTGTCTTCTTTTCTTCCAGTAGGACACATTATCGACAATCTAGCACAAAATCACAATAGACGTCTAATTCAATGACGTCTAAGCAGGGGGTTACTGTGTACATCTTAGCGTAGATAGACTGCTGTTTTGGTTCGTATCTAGCTACTCGTCAAGGAGTCGCTTTCTCCTCTTGTCATATAGCAAAGTCAAACCCACACTTTGCTCTGATAGCTTGATGAATACGAGCTCATTTTATGAGAGATCGTCAAAGTTGTTCCATCCAAGAGTATCGTAAATCGAAGGGTCGTTTCCCGCAGGTGGTGGTGAGGAGGTTATGGTGATATATTTCGTAGGAGGCTTATGCTTTTCTGCTGTCCTGGCTTGAGATTTCAATGGCGTTTCTTGGATGTGTGGGTGGTTGGTGTTCGAACGCGGAACTGAAGGCGGATTAGGATCACGGTAGAGGGGTAGTTGAGGAGCGCTGTGCGTATCAGACATTGTCTGTTGCTCGAACGCGCTCGCTGAACGTCTGGGTTTGGAAGGAGTCAGGAACTTGAGGTCCGTTTTGGAGCTCAGGCCCGGATCAAGAAGGGTGGGTGCAAATTTGGAGGGACCGCGAGTAGGTGTCTGCTCTATAAGTGGCTGTGCCGATCTTGCCAGTGATGGAGGAAGGGGATCCCTCGACGGCGGTAGCGCAGACTTCTGGATAGATGGCGGAACTCGGGAAACACTTGATCGTGGTATTTCATCAGGCTCTGGTTCGAGGTCCTGAGCAGGTTGCGGTAGACGGGGTAAGCCACCGAAGACGTCTTTTCGCCTGTTGCTTTTTGGGGTTGCCATGACTTGGACACCCTGCGCGAACAAATTTCTGACCGGGTTCTTGGTTTCTAGAGCACGTCAGCGACTGCAGATCAGCGACTTGAGAAAGGGACAATTACTTCTTGAATGCGATCCAGCGACTCTTCGCTCAGCAGCCTCTACCAGCTCTTTGACGGCCATTCGCGGATTCGGTTTCTTCATTGTAGCAATGGCACCCCTCAGCTCTTGCTCAACGCTTGCCTTCTTCTTCAGCTTCGCTTCAACAGCCTGAGAGACGCCGTTCAGATCGACTTCCCGCTGGCTGTACAGCTTAGACTTGTGCAATGCTACCCTGTTCAAAGAAATGGCAGTAAGTGACGTATCGCTGACCTCACGCTTCAAACCAGGAAGAGCGGAGTCTGTTTTGGACCTCGAGAGTCCGGGCGCCCGTCTCTGCGACGCGCTTCTCTCGTCGGTTAGTACACGTTCAAGTGTTGCTCGGGCCTTGCGCACGCCAGATCGCTGCATAGCTGTGCCTGGCTTTGGGGCCAGTTGAGATGAGCTCGCAGCTTTGTCTAGGGTTGGACGCATCGGTGATGGTGTCTTGTGGCCTCCGAGCTTTTGGCGGAGCATATTCGAAGTCTCCGGTAGGCGGCTACCGTAGCTGACTTGGTCAGTATGGAGACGAGCCAGCATCGAGAGTAAACTTACAATGGCAATACTACATCCATACAGAAATTCTTTAGAGCATCAGTTCCGATGCCGCTATGGTCACTCGTGCTTGGCTGGGCTCCCGCAGCCTTGTTGAGGTTGCTGTCATCCATTCGCATTGATTGCCAAATGCATAGCCTATCAACGAAGAGATCCAACAAGACGTAAAGATCCTGGGGCTTTTTGACTTTTCTTTTCTTCGTATGCGATGCTTCGTCCTCCCATTCAGAAGGGGCCTTGGGCGTTATATTGTCAGTCTCCGCAGTCGGCATTGAAGCTTCAAGAGCGAGAGCTTCTAGCAAGAAGATGATCTGCATTTGGGTTTCCCTAGCCCTGAGCTCGAGCAAGGATGCCCTCATAGAATCTCCAGCACTTTCTTGGGCTTCTGAACCAAGAGCGAAAGCGTTTCTGCTCAGCCACCACCGAGAGATGTTCAATTCTTCGCCGGGATAAAGCCCGTCTTTGCCAATCTTCAGCTTTTTTGTTTTTCGCAACTTCTTCTGGAGCTCAGCAACAACCGTAGTAACGTCGTCCTCCGCAAGCGTGTCAGCAGGTAGCGTATTGATGATGGACGGAATAGCCTCTTTGTATTTCTTATCCATTGTGGCTGTAGACATTATACTAGATCTCAGATATGTAGCTAGCTCTGGTAGACTGGCCGAAGAGGCAGCTTTGTCGTGTAGCGAGGCTCGCACACGGGACAATGGCCCTTTTGCAAAATAGGCCAGGGAAGTCTGCACTGATCAGTGTTGGCCAACCAACGACAGAAACCGAGTAGCCTTACTTTCGAAATGTAAAGGTTTTCTTGATAATGGATCCTAAGCATAGATAAGACATCCTCCGTCCTCTGTGTCGGAAGCAAACAAGACTCTTCTTCATTCGTCAAACCCTCGGTGGTCTGCGTCGGAGGCTCATGAGAAGCTCCATTCCTACATTTATCCACGATTATAGGAATCTGTTCTTTGGTAACAGATAGCGGCAACGGCAGCGTATCCAGCACAGGCGTATTCTCTGCAGGTCGCCGAGCCTTCAAGCATAAACGGACATTCCGTGGTATCTCAGTCTCTCTCCGACTAGACCTGAATTGGAAAGCACCGTCATCTTTGATTGCCAAGTCCCGCCACCAGTCGCTATCTTGTGGATCGACGCGCTCATGACGAGGCCTTTTTTTGGCAATTACATTAATGCTTAGAGCATCTAGCTGTTCGAGTGCCTCAACCGTGACCCATTCTCCCAAAGGACACAATGCGTACAAGCCGATCTCTACTCTTTCAATCGCGTATAAAGTTGCTGTAATACTACAAGCTCTTGCAATCAGAATCGGATGATCGCTAAGATTTCCTTGCAAAACGCTCTCGAGCGCAGATAGGCGCGCACTGAACAATTGTGTGCCAGGAGCGCAATTGGTATTTCCGGCAAGATCAAGGTATGCTAGTGGTAGGCAGGAGCGAGGTATCACCAGAAGAGGACTGAGCGTGGTCGACGGGAAGGGTAGGCCTCCAGGCTGCGTCTTCCTCCCAATTTCCACATCAGCTTCGTGTATCATAAAATAATGAGCAAAGCACTACCTCTATCGTGAAACGTCCCCCAATGGCAACATTGTTGTCGTCTCCATCGCGCTTTCTCTTGCAACCTGGCTGCCCCAGCTGAGCAGCCGCAGCCTCTACCGTATGAGTACATGAAATCCACTGCGAAGGCTCCTGTAGCGGTTTCTGGGTAAGGATTCCGAGGCTGTTCAAAGGAAACATGACAAGAAGCCAACCATGGCGACAATACCAAAGCCTGGAGAAGGCCTCAATGACGCGAGATACGCGGAAAGATCTGGAGCGGGCTAACTATATTCCGAAACTACTTTGGCTTTAGTCCTTGCCAAGAACTCGAATAGTCTCCCATACTTTAAGGGCTGTAGGGGTGTTTTGAAAACCGTATTAGGAGCGTACTGTAATCATTGTATCAATAAAATATCTCCAAGAAAAGCGTATTTGGGTCCTCTTTTTATTGTAAAGTTGATAACAAAATCTTGGCGTCAACAATTCTTTAAAAGCTTTTTATCGCATTCGAAGCTTCTTAATTCGCGATATTAATAACGTTGTAGCTCTAGATAAAAACGTCTTTGTCAATAATAATATCTAGCTATAACAAATGTCTAATATTAATAATGTTGTAACTTAATCGAGTTTTGGCGCAAAGAAGATTCGATATTGCAAAGATAACATCAAATTCAATTTGTGTCTATAATAGATAAAAGAATCAAAAGTCTATCTTCTTAAAATGTTGATAAAAGAAGCTTCTTTAAAAGTATTTTATAACTTTTAGCAATAATTAAAGAATGCTCTTTGTAGATCTTCTAAAAGAATTTTTGAGTCAAAAATAAAAGCGCTATTTGTAAACGATATGTTTTGACTAGAATATAGAGCGAAATTAAAAGATTACTAATAGTTAAATGTAATATAAGAGCAATTTATTGTATTGCGTTGTCGTGATTGTCTATGCTATAATATAATAGTATCTTAATTTCTTCTTCGCTTAATGTTGTTAAGAATGTTTCTAATATATATTTTATTTACGTCGTTTTTTAGAAGCTTGTATAATTGTAATAAAAAATATTTTGTAATATTACAATTTCTAGACGATTGTATATATCAATTAATAACTTGAACAAAGCAACAAAGAGAAATAAGTATTTATAATTTAAAGAAAATTGCAAAGCAAAATCGAAAAAAGAGAAAAAAAAAAAAATTAAAAAGCAAATAATATTAATATTTGCAACGAAGAAGTTAAGAGATTAAGAAAATTTTGTTAACAATTTAAACAAATATATGTTACGCTTAAAATAAATAGAAATCTTGTGAAAAATTAGATAATATTTAAGAAATTTAATTAAAGTTAAAACGAATCTTTTTTTGTACAATTTCAAATATATCTTCTAAGACGCGTCTTATTTGCGTTAAATTCTATAATTGTTTCTTAAAGTTTTCGAAATTTTATTATTTATAATTGTTAATTATCTTTGTCAAATTATTAATTTTTTATTGTTAATTAATTGCGAGAAGATCTTTTTAAAAGTCAACTATTACTTAATGTAGTCTTCTATAAAGAGAACGTTTGTTTATTGTTTAATACGTAAAAGATTAAAGAAAAAAGTATTAAAAATATAAATCGAAGAAATTATATTAAAAAAGAAATTTAATAGAAAAAATCTAAGTACTTAAAGATTAACAATCTTAATTAAATCTATTATTTTGCGAATATACAACATTTATTTTTTATTTGTATTATATTTTTTACTTTAACTATAATCTTGCAATATTTATATTTATATTTTATCTTTTAGATTAATTTTTATTTGCTTCTTTTGTATTAAATATATATATTATCTTTGATATTTATATTTAATTAACAAAGCTCTTAGTTTTTGAGAATATTAAAGATAATTTCGTCTATTATTGATTTTATTTTAATACTTATTTTTGAGACAATTTGCTTAATTTTTTATCAATTGCAAATTATAAAATGCGTCAACTTTTAAATCAAATCTATTAACAACTTTTCTTTATTTATTTTCTTAAATTATTTATTGCAATGCTAAAAAATAATTAAGTTTTACAAAGAAATATATAAGTTGTTTTAAACTTAAAAATTATTTTATTAAACACAAAATTAAATAAAAACTAAAAAAATTTAACTTTTAAGTTATCAAAAAATTTGCATTTTTAATAGCTTAAATTTTCTTTGCAAAAACTAAACAATATTAGCGAATTATTAATCGATTTTTACAAATCTAATAGCGTCTTTTTATATATTATTATTTATTTTTGCTACAATCAAAAAAGCTTTCTTTATATTGCAACAATATTTGTCAATATATTTAAAACATATAGAATAAAAAACAATAATTAAAGACAAAGAACTTAAATATTTAAAATGCAAAAAAGAGTTAAAATCAACACTATTAACAAAAATAATATACTAAAAAACGCAAAGAAGATATCGACAAAAAAAAGAAAATAAAAAAGACAAAAAAAATTTAAAGAAAACTTGCAAAAAGAATTATAAATTAAAATAATTATAATAGCAACAAAAGCGAAAGCAAAAGCACAAAAAGAGAAAAAAATAACACAACAAAATAAGAGACAAAGACAATATAATAAAAGAAAAGAATAATATAACAAAAGAAAAAAATAATAAAAAATATACGCAAATTACACAATAACAAAAGCACAACAACAAAAAGAATAACAATAACTTAACTACGACATTTTAAATATAAAGTTGTTGCTTAATATATATAAAAATATAAGAATACAAGATTAATAATAAAATCTTAAGATCGATTATTAATTTGCAACAATTATTAAATAATTTGTCTATTTATTAGATTTTAATTAAGTTAAAAGAGCAATATTTGCATAAAATATTATTTGAATGCAAGTATTTATATATTATTAGATTTAAGATTTTCGAAGCTTGCACAATCTATTGTTTGCATTAATTCTTTATTAAACAATTTTAAAAATTCGACTATAATATAGATATTATATTTTTAAAAATTCTTTTTATATTTTTAAGATACTTTAATAAAAATAAAAATAAATTAATAAGTTTAAGATTTAAACGTTTTTACAAACAATTTTGCTTTTTTAAAGTAAAAGATTTAATTTTTTAAGAAAGAATTTTATTGTACAATATTAAGACTTAATTATTTTTAAAATAAATTTTGTTTTTAAAACAAAAAACTTAATATTTTTAATATATATTTTAGTATAAAAATTCGAAACTTAATTATTTTTAAAAGAGTTTTAAGTATACAATTCTAAAACTTAATTATATTTAAGAGAAATTTCAATATACAATTTTAAGACTTAATTATATTTAGTATGCATTCTATTCTTAGAGAGAGAAACTTAATATTTTTAGAATAAATTTTAGCACTAAATCTTGCAAGAGACTTAGAATTATTACAAGATTAAATCTTATATTTAAATTATATAATTTTATTTCTTTTTATTAAAACTCTTAATAATTATAAAAATTATATATTTTAATTGCAATACAAATATTGCTTTTTGTTATTATTTTCTTTGTTTAATTTATACAATACAATTTATACTCTTTAGCTAGATATCTTTAGCAATCTTACAATTATTCTCTTTTTTATATATTTTAATATTAACAATTGCAACAACTTATTTATCTTATTACTAGTTTGTTGTTGTAATTTTTTTATTATTAAAAAGATTTGTTTCTTTTCTTTTTATCAAAAGCAATGCGTAAAGATTCGAAGAACTTTAATAAAAAACTAAGTCGCAAATTAAGATTTTATAAACTAAAAAAAATTGTTACAATGCAAAAAGATTTGTTGTAAGAGAGAACTAACTTATATTAATTGTGTGCGAAAATAAAAATTTAAACAATAAAATCTTGACTTACAAACTATAAAAGCTAAATTGTTTGTACTAGTAGATAGACTTAATATTTAAAAACTAAGTATTGTATTTGTAGCTAATTATTGTCTTGCTAAAAGATATAAAGAAATTATCAATTATCGTCAAAGATTTTATATTAATAAATAATTTCTTTTTTTTTGTTTGCTTTCTTAATTTTTTGTTATGCACAAAAAAACTAATATAATAAGAATTGCCAATATATTGCGAGTTGCTTTTTATAAAATTAATAAACGTCAAAATTAAAATTAGATTTTAAAACAATTTTGAATATCTTTGCTAAAGCGTTTATAAAGTTTCTATAAGTTCTAGATTTAAGAATTTAAATGCTTTGTTAAATGCGAAACAAATAATAATTTGTACAACGAATTTAATAAATAATTGACGCTTAATCTTGCGATAATTAATAGCAAAAACAATTGTTTTAAACAATTTGATAAATATTAGTACAACTTAAAATGTAAAAAAATCTAAAATATATACTTGTGCATACGTTTTTCTAATAAAGCGTTAATATTTTATAAAAAATTGTATTCGAAAATAAGAAAACTAAAGTAAAACGCAATATAAATATTAAAAAAAGCAATAAATTTGGCTTCTATTATTGCTTGCGAATTAATAAAATTAACTTGCTTATATTTTTTGTTTTTGTTAGCTTATATTAAGACTTAATTTGCTATATTTAATATTAAGAGTTGTTGTCTTTATTTTCGAATCGAAAAAGTAATTGTTGTTGTCTCTAATTAAGCTTTTTTAATTTGATTTTTTTTGATTTTTTTGCAATTATGTTTGTTAGTATCTTGTTAAACTTTATAAATAGCGCAAAATTTTTTCTAATGTTTAAAATATAATTTTGCAAAGATATATAATTTTGAATACTAAATAATATTAAAGCAACTAAATTGTTGTTTTTAATTATCTTTCTTAAATAAAAAACAACTTAATTATTTGTATATTGTTTATTTTTGTATAACTTAAACAACTTCTTTCGATATTTAAATTAAATATACGTATTTTTTAGCGATTAAAATCGCAACAAAAACAATATTATATATAAAACTTTAACGTATTTGTTTATAAATTATAACTTAAAATAAATTGTTAAAAATTGTATTTTTTCTTATTTTAAAACAAACGAAAAGAATCAAAAGTGCATTGTAAAGTTTCGAAAAACTTCGAAAATTATTATTTATTTGCATATTATTAATATAATTTTTCTAATTATTTTGACATATTTGTTGTGCGCTAGATCTTTTAATTTATTAGATATAATATTAAATACTAAGATTAATAATTAAAGCGCAAATAATTTTGTAAATATATTAAATTGTTGTAAATATTTGTCTTTAATAATTTTAATTATATTCGCAATTTAAGATTTAAAATTTAATGTAACATAATAATAGCGTTCTTGCTTAATAATATTATAATTTATATTGTTTTAAGAGTCTTAATTAACAAAACATATATAACAAAACAATTTAATTAATAATCTTAAAAAACTTGCAATCTTTTATTAGAACTTTATGTTTTTAATAAAAGTTAAAATAAACGTCTAAATCTTTTATTGCTTGTTATTAATTCTTAGAATACAATCTTTCTTTAATCTTTAAAATCTCTTTTTTAACAATTGTATTATATTATTTATAAACAATTTATAAAAATTAAAGATAATTAAATATATATTACAAATTCTTTGTCTCTTCTATAATATAATATTTGCTAACGTAAAATATATTTTTATTAACAATTTATATATATTTCTATAAAGATCAAAGTTGTTAATAAAATACGTAAATAATATTGATTTAATTTTTGTTTGCAATTTTTTCTTTAAAGTCTTTTGTTTATAATATTTAATTTCGAGTTTTTTGTATAAAGTTTGAAGTTAATTTACGAAACGCAATTAACGTAAAACGCAATTGTAGACTTGTTGTATCTTTAAAGATTGCTTAATTAATTCGAAGCTTCTCTCTATAATAATATAATTCGATTTTAAAATCTTTAAAAACTCTAATTTAATTATATTGTCTTTAACAAGCATCAATTTATAAAAATTGCAAATAAATATTATCTTTAAAGATAACTTAGCAATTACTTGTTATACAAAAAAAAAATTGTCTCTTAATAAGTAAAGTTAATTTGTAATTGCAATTAAAGAAGATAATTTAATTAAATTTTAATTCTTTAAATTGCACAAAGTCTAAAGATATTATAAAATTTTTATTAAAATAAATAACAAAGTTAAAAGAACAAATTTTAATACTAAATGCTTAATAATTAACATATTAAAGTTGACAAAAATTATTAACAATTTTAACTATATTAAAGTGTATTCTTTTTCGAACTTTAATTGCGTTTAAAAGTATAACAATTAAATAATTTAAATCGAAAAAAATATATTTTAGACAAAATCGAAAATGTTGAAAGACAATTTAAAGATATCGATATTAATTTTAACTTTTATTAATAAAAATAGCAAAAAATAAATTCTTAATTATAACAACAATATTAAAAGACTCTTTAAGATTTCTTTAAACTTTTTTATCTTAAATAATTGTAATATTTCTTGCAACGTAATGTAATTAAATTTTGTTATCTTTTTTGCTTTAATTTATATCGCAATTTTTATAGCAAATCTTAATATCTTGTACTTAAAACGTTGTTTAAATACATCAAGAACAATATTGATAAAAAGTGTAAAAAAAGTAAAAACGTAAAAGATAATTTTAATTATTGAATTATTATTGTTAATTTTAGAGTTATTAAAAGATATTAAATTTGTAATTCGAAATCGAAATTAAAAAATGTCTAATATAAAATGCGAAAAAGACTTATTAAGTATTAAAGAAAAGAGAGAAGTTCTAAACAAATTTAAAATAAAATATAGATTGTTTCTTTTAATAATAAATTTGTTGTTATTAAGCAAAAACTTTAAGTCTTTGCTTAATTTTACTAGATCGTATAACTATTTATTAAAGAAAAGTATATCGAAAATAATTTTTTTCTTATTTAGCAATTTTTGAGTATAATTTTTTGTTTCTTTAGTTTTAGCGTTTTGTTAAAGTTGTTTTTAAGCTTTTATTTTTAAATTAATAGAATTGTCAATTATTTATATTTTTAGTTATCGCACAACATAAGAATTAACAATCAAAAAAGCAAGCTTAAATTGTATAGAAGTAAAAGATCTTAAGAAGAAATTTAATAGAGATAAATTAAGTTCTTTGTCTATTACAACAAATTAGCTTCAAATCTTTCTTTAAACATTTATATTTACTTAATTGTTATTACTTAAAAACAATATCTTTTGCGATAGTTTTTAGTATTGCAACTTTACTATATTATAATTAATTAATTAATATTCTTAAATTACTTTTTAAACTTGTTTCGATTTAATAATTTTTCTTTTTTTCGATTATTTATTCTTAATTATATCTTCGATTATTGAAGAAATTATCTTCTTATTAATATTGTTGTAGCGCGACATTTTAATAGTTTTTTAAAATGCAATTTTACTTATTTTACAAGTTACGAAAAAAAGTTCTTTCGAACTATTTGATTAAAGCGCTTTATTTAAGTAAATGCGACAATTATTAAAGTAACTTCAAAGATAACGTTTTTTAATTTTATTTTTTTAAACTTTTTATAACATTTGCGTCGCATACTAGACGCAATTAAAAAAGCTTTAATTTAGCATTTTTGTATTACTTGTTATATAATTATTAATTCTACAAATTACGATTAAAGATAAATTTGCTAATCGAAATATAATAATTTTCGAAGCGCAAATCTAAAAAAGTTTATCGCAACTTTGATACTAACTTTCGCAATATAGATTTTTAAATCTTTTTTAAAATTTGCGAATTATTGCTCTTTTTAAATATATATTTTTTATTACTTTTAATCAAACGCACAACTTCGAAATAATCTTAAATTGCATTATTTATTATTATTTTTTCAATTATTTTATACTTCAAATTTTATATTTAAGATTCAAAAAATAAATGTTAAAATTACAAAGATAACAACAATAATAATTTATTAATCTAAATAAAAAGTATAAAATTCAAATATATAGAAGTAGACGTTAAGCGAAAAGCTTAATAAGAATAATAAGTTTATTATTTTAAAGAAGACTAGAATATTTTAGAAAAAACTAAGATATTTTAAAGAAAATTAGAATATCGTAGAGAGAGTCGAAGCAACAATAAAAAAAATAGCAAATTTTTTAGCAATAACAAAGACAAAATATACAATAAGTTAAAAAAAAGAAATACACAAACAAAGAATAGAATTTAAGTAAATATTTAAAACTATATATAGAATTGCGAAATTATAAACGCGAATACAATATTGTTAAATACGTATATAATGCGCAATCTATAAACGCGTTGCTTTACGTATTAAGATCTATAATAAAATAAAATTTATAATAAGATTTTAACTAGCTTTATCTATTTCGAACGCAATTTAAATAGATTGTTTAGATTTAAAGTATTAAAGAATTCTACAAAACTACAATTTTTAAGATTTAATCGCAAATAGATAGTTATATTTAATAATGTGTTTTATATTTTCGACGCGCAAGCTTTACGCGTCTTGCTTGAAATCTTTATTAAAGCTTATAAAATAAATAATTAATTCGCGAACATATATTTATTAAGAGATTTTTTAAATGTTCGAACTTATTCTTTAAGTAATTATCTATAAATTTTTTGCTAAGTCTTAAATTATAAAATTTTTGTTAAGTTTCGAAATTAAATGTTTTTTGATTAAGTTTCAAATTATAGAAATTTTTGTTAAATCTTAAAAATTAAATATTTTTCGACTAAGTTTAAAGTTTTGTCTATCTTGCTTTTACTTATTTCGAAGTCTTTTTATATTATTTTTATTTATTATTTTTTTAATATTCTTAGACCTTAGTTCTCTATGTTCGACAACAAAAATAACATTTTATCTTTATCTTTTTATTACAATTTAATTAGCATAAATAGCAATTTATTTTTTGCAATATTTTGTCTTATCTTAATTAAATCTCTTATTTTCGAACTCTTATTATAATCTTTATCAAAAACGTTTTTTTAAATAAAAATAAAAATTTGACTTTTCGATTTAAGATAAAGCGTATTATTTAAGATAAAATAAAATCTTTTATTAAGTTAAAAATTTGTTTTCTTTGCTTTTGTTACTTTAAATTTATTGACGTTAAAATAGACACATTTGTGCGTATTATAATAAGAAAATACTTAAACAATAATATTTACTTCAAAAAAAAATTGCAAAAAAGCAAAGAATAATATATTAAACTAAAGATATAATATTAAAATAATTATTATAATAAATATATAATCTTTTAAATGCTAGTGTTTTGTTAACGTTTATATAGAAGATTATAAAGAAACAACTTGTAAAAAAGTTTACTTTATTATATTGCAAAAACAAAGCATTCTTTATTTATTTAATAAATATTTACGATCTTAAAAATACTAAGCAAATATTTAAATACTTTGTTAAAAACTATAAGCTATACTACTTTACAAAGAAGTCTATTAATTGTTAAATTAAAAATACATTTTTAAAATATTGCTAAAAAATTAGACTAATTTGATTAAACTTTTATGTTAATTTTGCGATAATAATAAAACTTTATTTCGACAATTCGCGTAATAAGAAATTTAGCAAAAAAATCTTCGAAAAATCTTACAATTATTTTGATTAACATAAAGTTACAATAACTAACAACGACAACAACATAATCGAAAAAATTGTTTGCTAAAAATTTTACTTAAATTATAATTTTATTAAGTTAAGTTTTTTTCGCAAACGTTGTTAAGTTCTATGTTGTAAACAAAAGAAATCTATAATAATTAAATTCGCTTTTAATACAATTAAACTTAAAGAAAATAAAACTAATATTAAGTTTAACAAAAATTCGAATAATTAAAATCTATTAAGATATAAAATTTAATATGTTTTGCTTGCTCTATATATTGTGTTTTAACAATATATTATTCTTTGTTTTTTGACGCTAATAATATATCGCAATTACTAAAATATTTTAATTTGTTTTTGTTTTTTTGCTTTAAGATATTTTGATCAATCTTTGTTTAAATTTATCTTACAATTATTTACGAATATCTACAATTAATTTCGTTTTGTATTTAACATATTTGCTAGTATATAACTTGCATAAAGTATAAGCTTTAAGCATTAATAACAACTCTTAAAGTCTTTATTCTTAAAATATTAAAAGCTTTTTTATATTTGTATTGTAACTCTCTATATAATACAATTTAAACATATTATTTACGCGTTCTCTTATCAAACTATAAGTTTCAAAATAGCGTCAAAATTCAAATATAAAGTACGATCGATTTATATGTAAATTAATATATATTGCTTATTTCTTTAACTTAAATAAATCAAAAGTTAAAAAAGCATTTTAGAAGATTTTGTTAAACATTTCTAATTAAAAATGCTTTTGTTATTTTTTTTGCAACATTTTTCGTCTATTAATTCGATCTTAAGATCTTAAAATGCTTATCGATATAACAAATAAAAAAATTATAAAATTTGATATTAAAAAGCTTTTAAACATCTTATATCTTTAATTTACATTGCTTTTTATAAGCTTTGTTTAATCGACTCTTTAGAAGCTTATTGTCGTTAAAAAGTTTCGTTTATTAACAACTTCGTAAAGCATTATTTCTTCTAGATTTTTAACTAATTAATAATATTATCTATTTAGAATATCTTTCTTTCTAAAGATGCTTTAAACTTATTAATGTTAAAACTTGATTATATTAATTACATTCTAAAGACTTAAAACATCGAATTTTTTTTATATTTCTTGCGACTCTTTGCAATAACGTTGTTATTATCTTATAATTACATTGCAAAAAGAGATGCTTATTTAAGAATAATATTAGTATTATTGGTATTCTAAAGGGGCACTGGATAGTGTTCGCGCTAGGGAAATGCTCCCAAGGTCAATTTCAAAACACCCCTACAGCCCTTAAAGTACGGGGCTACTCGTAACCAAACGGCCACTAAAATTCTCTCGATTACCTAGCGGGCCGACGCAATCACGCATTGCTCTTGGGCTGCGCAATTGGCAATATTGAGTGTCACTAGATTTGAGCGCTGGTTGCTGAGATATGTAGAAGTAGGTCTTTCGTACTTCCAGATCTAGGCGGATGGTGGCACCAAGCTTGCGTGGCGCAGCTCAGCTCAGCCCATCTCTCAATCTGCAACGCCAGGGCGGAAAACGTCTCCAACTTTGCGATAGCTTCTCCTTTATTAAAGAAATCGTCATATAGTGTCGGACTGCCATACTAAAGCCTTCCAGGTTCTGCAGAATTCTCTCCTTGAAACAACAGATTGTTAGGCAGATAATCACTAACGCTGTTTATATTGTGATATTCTCTTATCTCATCCTCTTCAGTATCTTCAATAGTCTGTATCTGGAAAACCCTCCGGCCTTGAAACCCTATCAACCTGACCACTACAACATAGAAAATGTTGCGGTCAAGCCTGTCGGCTGTTCGTTCTCAATCAGCGGCTACTATGAGAGAACGCCAAGATATACCTGTTATCTCCTCTTGGTGTTTACTGTCGTCATCCGCAACTATAAATGGCTCGCTGCAGGTGCTGCAGCCTCGGTGATGACCTACTCAGGGGTAGCAGCCATCCATTCGATCATGCTCTTTGCAACGAACAACAGACTGAATCTGCCGAAAGCGAAGTCGCTCTGCGAATCTCCTCCCATTCCAAACGCAAGCACTCCATTCGTTGCATGTACCGGCGTTACCGACCCTGATATCAATCTAAGTATGACTGTAGTGAGCAGCGTTATGTTGGGTGCTCTTCCTATCGTAGCTTGGTCTACGACGTTCAGAAGATCAACGAGCAAAGCTATTCTGATGTTCTGGCTTCTTCTTCTAGCCGTAGGCCATACATTCTACGCTTTGACAATATCCAACCCAAGTGCCAAAGGATTACATTGAAACTCTTCCTAAGACCAATTTTCAAGCACCTTTTCTAGATCAGTCCTGGCGCGATTCCTTCTTCTCACTTGTCTCGACGATGCAAGAATCCTCTCAGTCCTCTAGAAACGGCTCGTCGCCCGCTTGCATCTACACCTGCTTTGCCACAAAAGGCTACCTTGGCCGCAAAACCCAAGATATTTCTGTGTGGGACGGCATCACCGTACAACATCCCGTATTCAAGAGCACTGCCGCGCATCGGCGTGGCGGCGTTATGTTCTGGTGGACTTACACTCTTCTCGCACTTCTGACTCTCTTAACCACCGAGAAAAAGGGACGGCTTCCCAAAAGGTTGCACAAGCCACTGTTTTTGATCGAATATCGTCAGCAGCCTCTAGCGTCAAGGTGGAAATGGAAAACCGTCACGAACATCGCCATTAAAAAGACCGAAGATTCCATTATTACTACTGACTCTTCTGAAGCTACTACTTCGGTCAAGATCCATATCACGGTGTTGAAAGTGGTTCAACTCTTCACCCAATTCATTAGCGGTGGGGTATTCTGCGGCTCTATTATCAACCAAGAGACGCAGAATGCTCAAATGTGGAGCGCTTTGTCGCAGGAGCCGTTCGAAGCCGTCGGGCAATGGAGTAACTTAGCGGTCGTGTTGTTGGTGCTTGTAGCGGCGGGGGTAAGTCGGATCTGGGCCGGCTCCGGACTCGGAAGAGCAGTTGTATTAGAAGGGCGCAGGCTGGAGGAGGGAATCGAGAAATTAGAAAAAGGCAAGGCTTGGAACAGAGGCAAGAGCAGCATTGATGTTGTTGATGCGAAAAGTAATTATTGGAAAGATGGTGAAGATGAGGATGTGGAGACGGAAAAGGAGGATTGGGATTGGCGCATTGGATATGCTTCGTGAAAGTATCCGCATTGAGGCTTTGTGGATGAAGTACTCTCGTACAATTAACAGGACCGGAATTAGGCGCAGCTACTTGGCACTCTAGTTGAGTGAAAAAATAGCGGCCCAAAGCTCGTTGACTTGCTGACCAGCTGTCCCTCCAAGGTTTCTGTCATCGCATGCAATACTTGCCAACGACAGTGAACCTCGGTTTCATTTAGGAGACTCATGCTTTAAGAAGAACACGCAGATTCGACAAGCGCGCTTTATCTCTCGATGATTTTCTGGCGATTAGAGATTTTCACAATTGGGAGAGAGGATTTCATGGTGTCATAGCCTAGTTGAAGCGTCTTATCTGTGATAGACAATGTGCGGTCTCTTGGATCACAAATCATGACAGTGATAATATTCAAGATTCACTTCTGCGAACAAGCGACCAATGGCCTATCTGGCGACCCGATCACAAAAGGAGTTTTCAGCGTTAAACATGGGGCTTCCAGTTTGAGTATCCTGCTCTTCTATTGGCACATGCTCCCAGCCCTGTGCCATACGGTAGTCCGGAATACGAATGATGCATCCCAACTGACGACTCAGAGCTAGTATACTTAGGCGATGGAGAATTGGAGTCTCTTCTTCGTTTTGTACTCTCCATTCGAATACACTTTGCCACGTCAACCACAACAGTTTCTATACCAACAATATAGGTTTGGATAATGCAATCCCAAGAACAAATTCCCAAGGTAGCATAGAAGCAGTACTGTCCGAGGCAGTAAACAGTGATTGGTATTGATAGTCAGAGATTGACGCTCATCAGTTCGACGAAAGCTAGCAGGATGCTGCGACTGGATGTCTATATCAAGATTTGGACCACATGGGTGCCCCTCTTCCGATCCGATACTTTGCGTGAGCTTGGACATCTCGTACAGTAGGATTAGCTGCTTTAACGACACTGCTTCAAGTCTGGACTGCCATTCAGCAGGATTCATTTCCATCAAATTCCAAAGCTGATAATACGATCGAATAAACCGTGGGCGTTTCAGTCCGCGTCAGGCACGGCGGATGTCGGCGCGCCCCTGTGCCGTAGGCCTTCTCCGCATCCCAGGGTCCGGCTGTTTGAGATATCAGAATAACTGTCGTCTACCATAGGCTCTCAGATATAACACACTTCTCACTTTGCAGACAATATTCCTTTCGAGCTCGATAATGGATTTCTCCATCCCCCAAGAATTCCGTAGCAGGCGGCGTACATCTTCCGCTGAAAGCAGGGAAGGTTCTCGCGCCGATCCGCCTTAGTCGGCGAGGAGATTACGAGCATACGGTTCGCATGGGATACATCGCAGCGCAACTTAGCGATGGATGGTGTTCGTGGATGTGGTCCAGACATGTCTGAGCCGATGGCATGTGGCTGTCAAGAGGACTGAAATCTGCCCCGGCCTCACCCCCCTTCGAGCGTCGGGTGAACGCTGCTTTATCCTCGCGCGAGCCTCGATGATCCTGGGTGATCCTGGGTGACTGTGCCCCCTTTGAGGTGGGTGAACTGCTGCCTGATTTCTATTCTTATCAGAAACCATTACGTGTCTCTTTCACCGTCCAGATAAGCGGTCCGTTACTTCGCTTGACTGAGATTCAGGCGCAGAGCTGTTACGGATCTACCTTTCGAGCGCGTGTCTTTATGGAAAAGCAGCGACAATAGGAAAAACACTTACTGTCAGCATCGCTCCTTGAAGTTTAGTTTTTCCTGTCTTAACACTCTCAACTTCTTTCTCTCCTTGTTTCCTCCTGCTCTCGGATTTGTTCTTCCTCTGACTGCCCTCCTCTGGCCCTGGTCGGCCTTGCTCGCTCGCTTAGCTGTCCGCTCCTCTTCTGCCGTCCTGTCATCAAGGTTCGAATCTCGACCATCACTAGGAATACATCAAAGGCTACGACGATCTTGATCTCTTACAACCTCTCCTACTCGACCCCTTCTCCCCCATTTGGCGACGCGCATTTTCCCCTCGGCCAGTTTGTTGTCGCCGTTCGCAACCCCAGTCTCTCCTCCCCCTCGAATCGCCTGACCTTCCACAATTTTGTCCCATTCCCCGGTTCTTGCAATTGGCCTTCCCACACTCCTCGCAGCAGCAGCCTGCCCCAGCTTGTACGTACGGGCTGTCGGTCATGGTCATAACCACAATAGGGGCGCCAGCGAAGTGGATTCGACCCAAGGCTTCTGCACGGGCGCAGCAGGACCAATCTAATAAATACCTCACTGGCACCAAAGCCCGAATTTGGCTGCGCCGCCGACGAAAGAATGAGTCCACGTTGCTAGTGGTCCAGTGATGTTTCCTGCATAAATCTGGCGATTGGGCATCCACGTCAAGTGCAGCTCAGTTAGATTTCAGGCATCAGCCGTTACTAACGTGCCAGCGGCCCCGTCGAGAGAATGTACATGTGCACTGCCTCGCACCTCAAAAGAACGACGGTTAGACCTTTGCTAGTGATGACGACTCCTGCATGAATCTCAAAGGCAATGATTGAGCGTCCTCGTGGTATTCAGGTCAGTTAGGTTTCAGACACTAACCTATCGCTGACGTGTCAGTGACTCTATCGAGAGGACCATGCATTTGCACTACCTAGCGATGTCTAGACTGAGGACAGGCCTCCTGAAAGTGTAAAGCTTTGAATGACCGCAGAATGTGAGATAGCTAAACAGAAATTACGTATACTCGGTCTAGCGGTCAAGCGGCGATAGCCACAAATCAACGATTTAACAGGAAAATGTCGAGACGAGAAAGACGCTATTCAAGTTCTCTTCAGCGATTGATTCATGGGAAAAGATGCAAACACGGCAACACCGCTGTGAGCACGGCTCAAAGGCGCATATAATTTTTATCTCGCCTCGTTCTGAGTGTCTTGAATTTCCAACTTCGGTCTCTACGCACACCTCTTCTATCTGCCTTCGACACAATAACATCGAGCGACTTGGATCCCACTCAATTCTACCAAGCCTCCGCCAAAACCCATTTGGCTGGCAAAAGATTATCAACGGCGTCGATTGGTAATATTTCTACCCTCTGTAAAGAGCTATATACTCCTACATTTTCTATACCTAGCGGCTCATAGAGTAAACAACTCGACAAATACAATTTGATCGAAATCCTTGACTTGATTGACGCATTCTTAGAGGATCTTCTCGACCTATCCTTCAAGCCAGCACCGAGTTTCCAAGGCACTGAATTATACGTTGGAAGTAACGTTCGTCGTCTTTGGTTTTGAGAGATCTTAATAAACAGCTCCTGCTTCCTCAAATAAACTTGATCTCGGTGGCAGCCGCGGTAAAAACGATGAAGAGGAAAACGAGAGCTTTGTATGAGAAGTTCCTCACGAATTCAGGCAGGTGCAATGTACAATTCTTTCCAACTAGCTAATCCAAAGACAGTTGGAAAGATTTTGGCTTTTCAGCTTCTAGGCACTATACTGTTACTCCCAGCTGCATCGGCTCTCCCTTCCAGAGAAGGAAACAGACTTTTCAGCGATGAAATAGCTCTACTACCCCCCAGCTTCTCCTCAGATCGAACCGGTATCGAGCTCATGACTGGTCTGCTACATACTGTCGTCGTTCAGGAGGATGATCAAAAGATATGGACCAAAACATACGAAGTCCTTGCGTGAAAAGGGCCATTACCGCAACAAACCACTCGTCCTCAGTCCCGCCGCCCATCATTCACCTCATCATTCTGACAGACGCCCTGGTCTTTCAACACACAGGAGGCGGGTGGATGATACGCTAAAAGAAGAACTCATATCCAGCCTCTGCACTTCATGACCATATGCGAATAACTACAAAGATGCTGTAATATGGCGATGGACAACGGCACCGATATGCCCTTCTATCGTCGAATTAAGTCGATGCTCCCAGATTCTCCGCTAGAGATATCAGAGATTGTTGCTGTAACCAACGCTCCTTGCACATTTGATATCTCCTCTGATCATCGCACTTTTGTCTCTTCAAAATGTTCGGAATGCACGATTTGCAGAATGAATACCGCAAATCCCTTTGATAAGCGGTTTCAAAAAAAGCGTCGAGCTTTCGTTGCTATTGAAACCACTCCATGCTCTGAGAAAAGACACTGACTTTCCGTATTTCTTGCATGACACTATGCAATCATCTACACAATCCAGAAACAACCCCATTCTCCACTATCTCTGAAGCTCCCGTAGGTTGATACTGTTTGCCGAACGGGTGGCCTCAACTCCGGCTTCACTCCTATCAAATGCGAAGTCTGAGGCTTCTCATCCCAAACTTCATAGCTCGGCCCTGTGACGGGCGAGGTTGGTAATTCAAGGAGAGTATACCCGGCATTTGTACCCGACTGACGTGGCGACGCTGTGTTTGGTCTAGGATGGGCCGACAACAGCTCCGATGTCTGAGACTGGATATCCTGTATAAATCCAGGAACCTTGATTCCTGAGCCTGTTACATCCGCGATCAAAATAGTCTTATGTACGTCTTCTTGAGCAGACTCCTCGGAGCTGGACCCACTTTCAGCTCTCAGCTCATGCGCCAGATCTTGTATTAGGCCTGAGTTCAGCCGACGGGTCTCGCGCACCCCATTCGAGGTCCGATCCAGGGATCCCGCATGATCTGGCTTCACTTCCCAGACTGTTGCCTCCCGAGTAGAAATGAAAATATGAAGTTGCTCCTCCAGCTCCGCGAGTCCATACTTGCCACATAGGTCTATTGCAATCTGGAAATCCACATACGTGCCATTGCACCGAGGCACACCCTTTACGATATCGTATTCCTCATTCGTTAGACGTTTCCTGATGCTTACTCCAGTATGTCTCGACTGATCTGCGAGTTTGAGAATATGGGTAGCGTTGACTCTAAAGCCTGACGCTCGTATCATGACAGACTCAGCAAAACCACAGATTTCGACATACGGCCCTCGGGAAATGCATTCGTGAAGATCAGGTCGCTTGGCATACGGGCCTCGGGAGACTTTTTCGTGGCCATGGACTCGCTCACGATTCTCATCCTGTAAGTGGCGGAGTCGCCCCGTCAGCGCGATTAGACCATACTTCTCACATAGCTCCACCCCCACCCGCAAATCCACATAGGTACCCTGGTGTTGAGGGTTACCCCGTACGGTGTCAAAGGCCGTATCGTTATCTGTTCTGATTTTGCGTATACAATCTACGTTCTGGCCTGCAGCGCGTAGAATCTGGGTAGCGTTGACTCTCAGATCTGACTTCCGAACCATAACGGGCGCGGGACTGGCAGGGACCGCAAGGAAGCGCGATTTCTGCTTGAATGTTAAAAGGTCTACGCCGAAGAGGAGAAAGAGTTTATATTACTTTTAGGTAATCATAGCCTTGTTCTGCGCTCTTGCTACGGTCAAGATCCCGAAGTCGTTGCCCGTAATTGAGCAATGGCTGCAGCTCCTGCTCCAGTTCCAGAAACTTACAAAGGGCTCTTCCATGTCGGAAATCGATCCAAGAGCATGGATAGGGTATGCTTTTCGAAGGCGGGTGTACGTCAACATTGGTTGCCTCTTTAATCATTGTGAGAATCTTTTGGCGCTCGCTTTTGCTTTTCGATGCAAGCTTTATGATCTGAGTTGCGTTGAGAAAACAGTCGTCTTTCCGCAATAGTATAATTTTGTCTTCAAACCTCATCTGGACGTGTCCGGTATCAAAATCGATCACCTTAGTGATGAGCAGTCAGTAACTGCCGCAAGTCCGGTAGACGTTTAGGAGGGCGTACCTGAGGAATATCCTCGTTCGTTGGGGAAAGTTTCTCATTAGGGCACCCCGCCCGTTTCCAGATCGACTCCTGGCCCCTTTGTCCCGCCGGAATTTGCACGATGGGGAGACCCATTTCGACAAATGCCGGAGAGGGTTCTCCATCGTATCCAACATGCAACGTACGAGTAGCAGTGTGTGGACTTTCCGTGTCTCTATTGTCGCGCTCGTGCTCATACGTCCTTTCGCGAATTCGTATGACCCCTTCAAGAAGCGACGTCCCACGGATATCACGTGTTGGAGCCCTCGTTTCTCTCTCTTTGCGGTCAGACTTGTAGATCTCTTCCACTAACATATCCGTGATATTCGATCCAGAGATAGTCTCGGCTTGGAGCCTTTTCTGTACTTTTTTCGTTGCCTGCGTCCTGGAAGTAGATTTAGAAGACCGTAACCGCTTCCGTGATTCATCTAACACAGGCAGTTGATTTGGCAGTACTGAACCATCCGTGACCTGCCACAGAGGATCCAATATCTCCGTTGGCTGTTCAGATATCGTATCTGGGGATCTTCGCCCTACTGGTTGAGCATCCGGCTCCGTTCCTGGTTGTACAATTGGTGTTGCGCTCCGGATCCACGGGTCTGACAAACAATTCTTCGCAGAAGGACGATCCAGAGGCTTTAGTTCGAGCATGCGCTTCAGCAATCGAACCACCGGGTCTTTACCCTGAGGGTCGGCACAGTCTACTGTTTGACGGATTATCTTGGACCACTCCTTCGAATCAAACTTTTTCGGATAGGTTGGAAGACCTCTGATGAATTGGTAGCTGACTACTCCAATCGCCCAGATGTCCACAGCGTTGGTGTAGGGTCCGGTGGAGATCTCCGCCGCAGTGTACAATAGTGTTCCACATTGAGTCTGGAGGATTCTCTTTTCTGTCGATAAACCAAAGTCGCATAGCTTGATGAACAATTCCGGAATCCTGGACCGCACGAGAATGTTTTCTGGTTTGATATCGCGATGGGTGATTTTCTTCTCGTCGTGCAGATAGGCAAGGGCTTGTAGTGTCTGGCGAAGGACAATCCTCATCTCGTCTGAGGAAATCTTTCGGACCTTGTTTAGCTCCGTCAGATTGCCCAAGAGCATGTATTCCATCACCAGAACAGGTCCTCCGCCATCATCGATCGAGTCCACAAAGCTCACGATATGCTTCTGTGGAAGCGTTAGTGAACACTCAAGGGTCTGGAGGAGTGGCAACGCCTACATGTGTGATCTTCTGGGATATTGCGATTTCCAAATATGCTTTTGCGTCCCATCCAGGCTTTCTCGTCGTATATTGCTTCGCAGCAAACACCTCCCCAGTGCGATAATCACTGGCCTTACAGACGCTTCCGAATTGCCCCTTACCGATCTCATCATGTAAGAAGTAGGCGTTGTGACGACTTTCTCGGCGTACAAATAGCTGGGTAATTTTCCGGGTAGGCTGAATGTCCAGCCCTTCGATCTTTGGCACATCGTCCCCACATTCCCTGCGAAACGCCTCCCAATTCATTTCATATTGGCGCTGGTACATGCCACGCTCCGGGAAAGAGACTTCGAATACAAGGTCGCCAACATGGATTTTGGTTTGCTCTGCCGGATGCAGCATATACATATTGTTGTACTTGAGCATTTGGTAGCCGTTTTTGACCGAAGGGGCCCCCATCCCGGTACCGTTTCGCGAGATGTTGTTCAGTCTCAGGAATCCGGACTTCCAGTTAAAGTTGATGCTGAAGTGCTGTTTGCTTATACCGTGTATTTTCTGGGGGTCTGGGTTCTCCAGTAGCACAACGTCGCACTTCTTTTCCTTGTCGTCGTCGGTTTCGTCGGTTCCAAAGACGAAACCTCGCGTGGCATCTTTTGGCTTCGGGTCGAATTTCAGATGAAGCTCGATCTCGGAAGGGCGCGAGACATAGGGCGTGCATTCACGACTTCTTGGGTCGTCGTACTGGGAAATGCTGCTGGCCCCATCCTCGAAGTGGAATGACACGAGGCGGCTGATATTGTACTCGGATCGTAGCGCATCTAAAGCGGCTGGGCCTACCGGCTTCACAATGAGGATAGTTTTTGAATGGTCGATTTCGGCCATCGTGAGGCGCGATGGCTGGATGGAAGGACGGATAACAGTATAATTGCAGGTGTAAGGAAGAATGAGAGAAGAGATGGGGTGCCATCGTCCTTTATGGGTTGAGAACGTGGAGGGCAGAGCGATAAGGCAGTAATGCACTGGTAGGCTCTCAGCGATCCAGAAGAATGCATGTCTAGCCGCCCACCAAACACAAAAGTTTTAGTTGCTTTTGATTGAGTCGCAGCTTTGCCCAGCCCCGCATAATTAGTGCTTGCTTAGTCAACTCGGCTCACCATCTTATTCTTGCCCATTTCATTTCATCTACAATATCGTCTTTTGCGACTGCTCCAATCAATCATCCATTATGGCGGGATCTTCTTTCATTAACGAGAGGTATGAGTCTCATTTTGTAGATCTCGACTACGTGGATCGCTATTTGCGATGGAATCCCCACCCCTGCGACAGAGAATTGACACAGCGCTTCTTATGGGACGCAATGGACACGATACCGGAAAGTGTCCAGCAGTGCAGAAGGGAGATCAGCGCCGAAGCCTCTAAAAATACAAATGAATCTCTAACAATTTTTGAAAAACGCAAAGCTATGGAGGACGCTCAACTCAAAGACGCCAAGCAGTGCGCTGGACATTGGGCACGACGTCTAGCTGAATACCACGAAGGCAGAGTTTTATTGGACGCCGAAGACCCTGGGGAGTATGCTACAGACTCTAAATATTGGTTTGCGAGAGCAGCTTGTTACAGGGCGGAGTACGAAAAGCTCAAGGAGGAGGATTATCATCGGGCCAGTGGGTCGGTAACACCAGGAGTAGCCTGTTCAGATATACCCTGGTATACCGAACTTGCTCGCGCCAAGTGTGAAGCAGGAAATGTAGCTCGACTATTAGCCGATTTCCCTGCAGGCAAGGCTTTCTTAGAGGCTGAAGATCATGGAAGTTCCATCAAGGACGGCGATTACTGGTGGGCTTTAGAGAACTTTCAAAAGCTCCCGCCTGAGGTTGAGGGTCACGGGGATTCTATCACGGATCCTGAATACTGGAGGAATAAAAAGAGATTCTACAGCGCCCAGCTTAAGGCCGAGTTGGAGAGAACGAAACTTGAACGCGCCAAACGATCCGCAGACTCGAGAGCCCGAGATCTGGCCACCTTCCCTGCCGGCAAGACTTTGTTAGAAGCTGAAGATCACCGGGACTCTGCGATGGACCCTGGATATTGGCGGAGCAAGAAGAGATATTATAAGACTGAATATAATAAGCTTGAGCAAGAGTACTGGAATCGCTGGAAACACACATATCTGGACGGTGGAGGGTTCCCATTCGATGCTTTGAACGACTCGAAACCGAAGACAAGAGCACGGCAGTCGTTGGCGACAAAAGAGCGTCGCACGACAAGAAGCATGAGGAATACCACACAACGAAGGAAAGAGACCGACCGGTTACAATTGGGGCCCATCGCAAGCAATCCGAACCGGTACGCGGGCGTCAAAACAAGGGACGGACGCCGCAAGAGCAAGGACAGATACCGACGCCGGAATGGGCAGTTGGCCGAAAGAAAGCCTCCATCACCACCCTTAGGCTCGTCCGCTACCCAGGAGTCACTGAACGGCTACGTGACCCCAAATTCTGACAGACCGAGGACACGCCAGCCATGGATCAGAAGCCGTTGCAAGAATGCAGCACAGCGAAGGCATAAGGTTACAGATCCGAGCCCAGATGGGAGACCAGGGAAGTCCCAACCACAACCAACATCACAATCACGAAATCCTTACGTGACTCCGAGCTCCCCGAATTTCTCCCAACCAAAAGCACGACAGCGTCGCAAGTACAAGGGCGCCGTACGACAGAAACGTCGCTTGGATGCAGACAGCGCTTATCAAGGGTCAAGAGCAGTAACCCAGCTACAAGAGCCCATCTCTTCCCGTCTACGCAGTGGAGGCCGTTCTCTTCGAGGGTGAAATCCTTGAAATTGGTGGTTGAGAGAGATCTATCGTGCACTAACGCTCAAGTTTTTATAAGCTACTTCCTCAGAACTCCTCCAGATTTGGGCAGGCAGCTCGAAGCAACAGCGATCTGGGCGGTTACCTGGTCGCTTCCCGCCAGAGACATGCAAAACACCGAGATAAACAGTAAACAAATGCACCATAAATGCTTCCGCGGCGTCTAAGCCACTGCGGTTTTGTCAAAGTAAACGTTTAAATGTTCTGACTACGACGTTTGCTAATAGACGATAGTTTGAGAAGATCAGACCCAATCGAGTCGTATTTCGAGTCAAGGAGATACCACCGGATTTGATATACGAGTACAACCCGAGACCCCCTCAAGCCAATCCGCCAATCACTCCTCACGAATTTGAGATGGCGCTCGCATCTTCCAGTCCCCGTGGCAAGTCTTGTATGTTCGCTCCCTTCCATGATTGTGCAGAGCCTCTGTATGGTAAGGATGCGCCAGATATAATACCTAAGAGGAAGACGCCTTTGGCAGTGGGGACTTTTGGGCGGGAGCACGCTTGGGGCATACAAGAGCAGCATGCAATCTCGGTCACTCACGTCGTTCTATACCACTTCCTCATAATTGCAGGAACTTTGGGGTTTTGGGGATGGTGGCAAGCCAGACATCCTAGCGACGTACAGAGTGCAGCAGTCCCAGTGACTACGATGCTTGGCCTCTTTTCTCTGTTTTGGAGCTCGGCAGGGTTTTTCAAACCCTTTCGCGAGCCATCCTAGGGATTGACACAGTCAATTCTGCGGCTTCTAGTGACCTGTTTCCAGGGGGAAGGACCGCATACGGGAAATCTGATTTGGTGCACTCTACCGGTTCATCCTCAATCCCTTGCTTCCCTACAACATCCAAGTTGAAAGCGACCAGAGGAATCAAACATCCCCTAGAAAGACTTCCGATTTTAAGTAAGTATTACTTCTTGTTTTGTTTCTCAGTAATCGAGCGATATTTGATAAGAGCGCTATTGTTGCAAACAACCTTCTATTATCGACGCTATCGCGAGGGAACGCTTCTCTTGGACGTCTAACTGACACCTCTCTATCGGCGCAGCAGTGAGAGAGTCCAATTCTTCGTCTTCAGCGAATGCACGGCGGCATGCGATACATCTGCTACAGAGTGAGTAGACTTTATCTCATAGAGACAACAGAAGGGTATAATCAAACGGGATTCTGGACGGCATTCTGGATTTTAGTGCGTCCAAGTGGGAAATTCCGCAGCGTAGGAGCTCCATAAAGGCTACGAAATACGATTCTTGCCTAATCGATGTAGCAGAAAGCATGTGTCGCTGATAACAGATATGGTTCAGACCAACGAGTGCCTTGGTATTGGAGATATTGATTGGATTCGAAGGTACGTCCTTCAGAGTATGAAATATTGCGTCGCCTGCACTAGGATCCTGGCGGCTACCGTAGCGCTTCGAAACACCTGATGAAAGCTTCGAAACGTGGAGTCTTGTCATTGGGTCACGTGTGTAAGACTTCAGTTCTCTTCCTCAATCCTGCTTCGCTGTAATCTTTTCCTACTGTAAACCCAAGTTCATACTGGCTTGCTTTGTCGCTATTTCGGCGAAAAACGCAGCAAAAGATGGCGTCTAAGAACTTTTTTCATCTCATTATAGCACTTTGGATAACCAAAATGGGTTTCTCGACCCATAATGATTCATACCGTGGGTGACATCTCCAATTCTTGCGCACCGCTGACGAATTTGCAGCTCTAGGTGTTGGTCTTGGCCCAAATCAGATGTAGGCTGTCCCAAGCATCTGGAACATCTAGATCAAGTACCTTCATTCGTTGACACCTATTAGCACAGCGGCTCGCTTCAACAACAAGGGACAGCCAGAAGAGGTCGCTCGAATTACGGGTAGTCGGGCGTATCAAGCCTACATGGTCGACGTCCTTAAGCATGAGGGCAACAGAAAGTGAGCGTGACCTATCCTTGAGAGCAGATTTTTCAATGTATGCTAAGTATACTTATAGGCCACGACATGGCGAATGGTACATCCAAGAAGGCGATTCGTTGGTTCCTGCACCTCCAGATACTCATAACGAGGAAGACGCACGGATTATTTTCACCGAGGCTCTGGTTTCGTTGAGCAAAGCAGCAGAGAGAAATCTAGGCGACCAAAAAGTTCCTATCGGTGCTGTAAGTGCGCCTCAGTAATTTAACGATTCTTCTAGAGGCGCTGTTATGCTTGCTCTACAAAGTGTTGAGCCGGAGCTTCATCAGCTCTACCAAGTGGTTGTCGGCTCCCATGCGATACGGCTGGCCTACGGGCTTGATTCCTGCGAAGCTTTTGGCTTTGGCGGTTAGAGATGCGATATCGAAGATGGCACGTACTACGTCCTAGTTGTTGAGTTCGAAAAACGCTATCTGCAGCTTTCTCTCTTGGATGTGGGAAGTGACACCGTCGGAACCTTGAATCGGACGCGCTTCAATGAGTTGGGAGAAGAGGAAGGCGTCATTCAGGATTCTGGTGAGGATGAGGCTCATTATGGGCATATTCAAGATGAGCTACGTGCGTTTATGGTAAACAACAACGTCGGTCTTAAACAGAAGAAAGAAGATTTCCTGCAAGCTGTCATTGTCAGCGGCGAGGCGTCGGATACCTCGTTCGAACATCTTCGTCGGTTTATCAAAGAGCTTCTGGACGACCAAGGCAAGTGCGACATCCTCAGGGACACCGTCCGACCAGCGTTCGTGTCGGCAGTCGGGGCAGCTTATCAATCGATGATTTGGGTGAAGTCCCCAGAATTACTGAATGGTGGACTCGTTGCAAATTCTGTTTACATAGCCGGAGGGGTTCATAATGAGCTGTGAGCTATGGAGACATCTTGATTCAATACACTACTCGCTCCGCCTGGACCATACTTGATTTTGAGACTGGTAAATGTGTGGGACTAGATGCTAGTTGAATGAATAGAAGAGGTTTTGATTCAATTGCGCGAAATGCCAACATTTGGGGCCACCAAAACCTTGGCACTTTCTTGGCTGCGGAGCAGAAATCTGCAACACCGAGGGGACTGGTTTTGCAGGCGCCAAATGCCAAGAACCACTTTCGATCTTACCTAAGGTATTCACCCATCTTTGACGACGATTCATTCGAGTCAAGTACGCAAAGTAAGTTATAGGAGACAATGATAAAAAATGTCTAGGCGTTGGATCGTGTCGTCGTTGTTCGTGCTCACAAAAGCCTCGATCGACTAACGGATCCTTCTGCATTGTGAAGTAGGCACAGCCTTGCTGCCTACGCAAGCTCGCTGGCGCGTGAACCAGGTATATGTATATATATATATGTATGTGCAAAGCATTGTCGATGCTTCGCACCTACGCGCTGTTATTCTATTGTTCGTCTCGCGATAATGGCAGGCTCGGTCTATGCCTGCCCTCTACTTGATACTCCGCGAGAAATCCGAGATCATATTATTGGGGAGGTTCTTTTCCCAGGGGAGGCACAACCGATTGATCTGATTCAGAATACCCGAGGAACTGCATCTACTGCGGTTCGTCAAATTCATCCGTACGATACGGATGCCGATAAGAAGCCGCGCTTCGATGTCGCGATTATCAGGACCTGCCGTCAGTTACAGCAAGAGGCGGAATCTGTCCTCTACGGCTCTTCATCATGGAACTTGATGTATCAAGACTGGTTGGACCATGACAAGGTCTCGTATGACTTCTTTGAGAAGTTGCCCCGAAGACTGCGGAAGTTGATCCAAAGGGTCGAGCGAAAATGTTATTCGGAGCCCTACTGGAACTGCATAAGCTTGTATGATTGGAAGCTTTTTATGACATTTCTAACACGAGAATGCCCGAGTCTGCATTCACTCCGCCTTTGGGGTCCCGGTGACAGAGTGGAAGGCCCACCGTGGGTTAGATCTTGTGACAAGAATGGGGAATGGGTACAAGCCATCTTGCAAATCAAGACATTGAGATACTTCGACATCCCCGTGATCCCACGCGGAGTTATATACGACTACGCCGAATTCCGGGATGACTTTTTACCATGGCTGAAATCAAACATTACTGTAGCTCGACCCGCTTTGCACACGCTGCATACTCAAGGCCTGCCGGTAGGAGCGCTGGATTTTCAGGACCAGTGCCATTCCGTCCGCGGCCATCAGGCGAAAGCAAACAGCCTTGGGAACCACAGCCATTCGCTCAGCAGCCCTTCGGAAGACGCGCTTGTGCCCGATCAACGGAATAAAACCTTCCCCTTTCTGCGGCTCGAAAGATCTGTCCGTGATCTCATCTACCGGCATATATTGCTTCCCCCTAGTAAACGTATACATCCATACATCAAATCTTGGTACGATCTCACAACACGCGAGGTCATTCCGGTTTTCCTTACCTGTACGCAAATGCACAATGAAGCCGAAGCCATCTTGTATGGGGAAGGAATCTTCACCGCGCCCTCTCTTCAGAAGTACGAGAAAAGAATGTGCCGTTTCCTAGGGGGAAGATTGAGGGAACCGGGCACGGGCCTCGATCCTCGACTATTAGCAGGGATCAGAAATCTAAGTTTCGGATGGCACAAAGTCGGTCAACATCGTTTCTTCAGCATTATATCTAGGTCTATGCAGCTGGAGCACCTGGAGGTAGTGCTTTCGAAACACGACGTTGAGTACATGAACGGCGAATGGCTGCACAGGGCCATCAACCCAAAAGCATTGTGGAGGGCCGGCTATTCGGGAGAATTTGCGATGGTGAGTTGAGATTGCAGACTTCCCAAAGTAGCTGCATAATCCGAGCATCGGAAGATGATCTTCGCCCTACATTCGATCTGTGAGGGGGACAGGCTGATCCCGAACTCATCTAGCAAACCTATTCTCGGATCCCTAGACTGACGATAGTCACGCCAGACGACTCACAACTCGAGCAGGAATGTCTCGACTGGTGGATGTCTGGTCTACGGCAAGAGTTCCTGCATCCAAGTCGCGACCCCAGACTAGCCTGGCTTCACACAGATCTCAAAGGGATATCTGCCAGATTATCGAAAGCTACCCCCGAGGAGGATGTCCCCTGCGTGGCGCCCGCGACGATGTAGGGAATTGATTTACTGATGAGTGTTGGTATCCCGTGCGCTGGGGGTTCTTCGAGTCAACCCTTCCCTCTGAGTCCTCTTTATGGACCCAATAATCACTGAGCAAATGGGATGCTTCAACGTTTTGCTTCTTTGGCCATGCGTCTTTACTGGTTGAGCAGCCCAACCTCATTTCGTCGAAACGTTTCTTACGGGAATGCTGAGCACCATCCCTTGCTAGCGTATGAATTAGGAATAAAGCCTACTCACCGTCCTTCACTATCTCTATATAAGTATGTCGCCAATCAGTTTTCGTTCAAGGCAGGCCTTCAACGAAGGGTAGAGAGCGGTCGAACGCCGTGCGTCATAAATCTCCGTAGGCACTCACACGCGTCCCGCTAAAGTGACAGGGTGAAAATCTGCTTCTGCTCCTTGATTTTTTAACACCTCTTCCACGTTCGCCTCCATATATCCATGTAGGAAACCCTCACCTGCTATCCTCACTAGATCTAAAGCAAAAAAACGATTTCCTCATCTTCCAAGTCAGGGTAACACCAATGCCACCAGAGGTCTCTGCTTCGCCTTCAACTTTCGAGTTCCACGCGCCCTGAGCTCCGCGGTTCGAAATCCTTCTCGATGCCTTTCTCCATGAAAGAACACGTCGCACCGACCTGTCATATTCATGAATACCCTGAAGCTACAGCGCACAGCTAACAGGAAGTCATGCACATACATGTCGGGCAACATACTTTCTCGACGCCGTCCACAACATTACTGGGAGCGGTTATACTCAACGGGAAGCACGCCATTGGAGTTCCAGAGGCTGGTAAGCTCGTTTCGAGTTCTGCACTGCCAGCTGATTCTCTTGAGAAGGAACTCTACGAACCGCTCTGCACAGAACTTTATCCGAGATTGGAAGAGCGAGAATTTCGAAGACGAGGGACAAGGGTTGCAGATATGGCCAAACTGAATCTGAGCTCTGTGCTTGATGAGTGGAAAATGGGAAACGATGGCACGCAAGACCCAGCCAGATTTGTACTTCTGTACTGACTAGCACCACTGACAGTGTCATGGATGGACCACCCTCGAGATCTACCTCTTATGGTTAACCAAATCTCCGCGCGGTAATGCCTTGGCCATTGTTCAGGCTGAATCACAGTCTTGGCGCCTGCTAAATGTAGGTTTCTCTCCTCCCAAGGGAAAGGGTCTCATAGGCCATGCTTATACTTCGAAGTACAAACCTATCTTTAATACATCCCAGACTCCTCTTCTCACTGATCCTCTTCTCACTGATCCTCTTCGAGCTACGAGTTCAACTCTCGCTCATAGGTATGCTGGGTACCAGTTCACCCAGCATGATGAACACCGTCACATGCCAACACGACATCTGACCCTCGCGCAAAGCTGCTCCTCCAGCCTTCAAGAAAAGCCCAGTCTTTGCAGCCTGGGACCGAGGCGTTTTTGAGCGCATGGTTGAGTACGGGTCTACGGGACTTACTGACGGCTTCGTATCCGGAAACATCTTAGGGTCGGCCCGAGGGTGAGGATTCTCATGTAACGTTCACAACAACCAAGTATTAAGAGATTTGGACAATGATGGGGCGGTATTTTCAATGACCGCGATGCCTTAGGCCGTATGCAGGTTGATCGGTCGGCGCTCGCTGAATTCGATCCTCTTATAGGCCACAGTCCGTTCTATCAGCCGGAGTCATGAAAGATCTGGTACAAACTCCCTGAAGTGCGATCATTGGTGTTATTCCTGAAAGGTACAGTAACAGAAATGGCACTCGACGAGATCAGGGAGGGCTCCAGAATTACCTGTACAGGCATTGGTGGGAGCGGCGGCATTGTGGAGGGTCGCGTTAGAAAACAACGTTATCGAAGCGCAGGCATCTTTTTCCGTTTGAGGCATTCAATGAGACTGCGACTTAGAAGTGCGGTTGGGCGCGGAGAGGAGCTGAAGCTGTGGAGAAGAAAAGATGAGATGGGAGGAAGAGAGATCAGAGGTGGATGAAATGCGCACGGGTGAAGCTCTCGGTAGCATCGTTCGACCATCGGTTTGGAACCGAGGGTAGACTGAAAGAATGGCAAGGCTCTATTCAAGCTGGGCAGGAGAGTTCTATCGTTTCATTGGAGGCGTGGGACCTGGCTTTTGGAAGAGAGTGACCGAGTCAATAGCATCGAGCACGTCCAGCGCTTTCCGTAGTTCCGCAGGCACGGCCAAATACGAATCTCTACGCCAGTGAACAAAAACGATGCATTCGAGTTCCCGTGCGTTGCCTGACTTGCTTCGCTCCTGGAGGCTTGGAGAGCTCCGGTCGCAACTCTTGTGCAATCTCGGTGCCCTCGAGCCTTGCTGCCTATCAGCTCTATCGCCGTTTACAATCAATCTTCTGTCGTACCGCTTATCTCTTCATCTTTCGCTTTTCAAAGATCATACCCTTTGCTGATCTTGAGCCTTGCTGCCTATCAGCTCTATCGCCGTTTGCAATCGATCATTTGTCGTACCTCTCTCTCTTTGTTTTTCGTCTTTACAAGGCTGTAGCCTTTGCTGACCTTGTCGTGCAGTTGCTTGTTTCGATCTCGCACTTTCGTGACTTTTTGGTGCAACTTCTTGGCAAAATCTTCGCTTCCTGAATAGGTTGCTTGGTCGGCTCGGCTCGAGGACCTCGTTGGCGGGTCTTGTTGTGGATATGTTACATTGACGCTGTTGATCGAGGAGATGGCTGGCTTAAATGGGGGCTGGATTCGAGAAGTCATTATTCGACGATGGCATTTCTCAAGTACATTTTCAAAGATGGGCCTATAATGAGCGACGAGATGGATGGGTCGGCTGGATTGACGAGTGAGGTTTGATGAGCGCTGTATCATTCCCTTTGCCGTCTTCACCGTCGACGTCTGTGGATCGTGCTCTTTCGTGAGCTTCGCTTACCCAATAGTCTTCTCATTGCTCCCCAAGATCATTGGCCATAGCCTCTCGATGGCTTCCGCCTGTTGTTGTATTCGAATCTGTGCTACGCTTGTTCTCATGACAAATAGTGCTACGGCTTTGAGGCCGTCGTATCCCTACAAGTAGCGCTTCTTCTACCTTAGGAGACTGGCATTTGTGTTTTCCTACGCTGGCAGGATGGAAGGTGTCGCCCGAGGACGAGATTAGCATGTCAACGTCGTGTTGATGAGGCTTTGAGGGATGCGGAGAGGAAAATCCTTTATTGCTGAATGCTTGCAAATAGGGGAAATGTCTTGACCACTGGCTGCTCTTCGTCCGGTTTCAAAGATCTTCAGATATGACTTTTATGACAATTGTTCTGACTGGAACCGGATATTAATCTGCGTCAAAAGATGGACGAGCCTGTATATCCATTATAAGCCCGACCATGTTCCACATGGATAAGGCATCGGCCATATACCCGAGCCACCATCGGGAAGCGTCTGTTCTTCACGCAGATAATGTCGCCCGCGAAAACAGCAATCCCCCTACTGACCCAGAAAAGCGTCTCGGCCTTGCCTCAGAGGAATGCCGATAAACCGGGATTGCGACCAGTCTTTTCAACTTATAGAGGGACTTGGGTCATTGCATATGTTGTTGTGTATTCAGGGGCATTTGCCGCCGAATGGACAGCGAGCGGAAGCCCTGACAATGGGTATATGACCGTGGTCGAACAAAGGATGTTAGTATGATAGTGGCAGATAGATTTCCGGCCTGTGTCCGGTCAACAGGGCTGTAATAATGAACGTGGCTTTGACGTCAGGGCCAATCCTCGTGAAATGGCGGACAGCCAAAACCGAGTAGCTGCGAAAATGCACCAACACCACGGTACAAATAATCTGCGTCAGTCGTGACCGTTCAAAGGCGTCTCGGGGGGGTCTTGTCCGGGATCCATCGTTCGCCCGCTGCTAATTTACGCTTCGCTCTGGGGCTAAGTTCGATGGGCCGTGGATTGAGGATCCATGTATAGAATCCGAACCGTATTTAGTAACGTACATCTCATGCAAGGTTGCGCCTCTACGGATAATCGATAGTGTTCGTGGTTCTTGCGAAGGGGCTATGTTCAATGGAGAAGAAGTTGCTTGAGTCGCGCAAGTCGCTCTTCCCATATAATGGGACCTGAACGATCCCCAGTGACTTGGGTCTCTTGAATCCTGGACTCTGCTCGCGGAGCAAGTGATGGACATAGTGCTTATATGCACGCAGGACCATTAGTACTCTCGTCTGCGCACTCAATCATCTGGCAATAAACGCGAACGCCCGTGAGTAGTTATTTTGTTCTCAGCGAAGACAACTCTGCGGCGACAGGCATGATCCCCTCTCTTATCGTAGTTGTCTGTCCACTTCAGCCTTGGAAGCTTGTGGTCCTCCTTACTTAATACCACAGCACCACACAGTCCGCTTGCAAGGCCACTGTGCGTTACCTTGGTGAGATCCATCGCCACTGCCGCGAGCGTAGTGTCACGGACCGTCTTTGTTGTGCTGAAGTTCTGAGCCACAGCTACCAGTAAGGCGGATAAAGAGAGCATGGCGCTCATTGCGAGCGAGATGCCAAGTCTGGTGCGATCAACGGTGGCGCGGACAACGGACTCGGCGGATCTGACGGCTGTCGGCTCGCTCGCGTTGCCCAGGCCTTTCATCAGGGAGCTCCATGCCGCGTGGTAGCCAAACTTCAGCATACTAGTGGTTGCGCTGTTGGGCCCACCCCAGAAGTAAGACGTTGTTTGCTGGCCGACGTCAGGCAATCTGCCAAAGACATCCGAGTTTCTAGAGCATGCTGATTTCTGTGTAGGGGCAGAGCCATTTGGAAGCAGGTCCCAAATATTCAAAGTGCTGACTTTGACGGAAATGAGTTTCGTCCCTGAGAAGATCGCTGCAGCCTTGGGTGTGGCATTTCCTGTGTCCCATGGGTCACTTCTAATCACCGCCACTGTACCGTTGTCTCTAATCGCAAAACTTTGGTCGGCTAAGTCGCCGTACTTAGGGTCATCAACATTCTGCGACTGATTATCGCTTGCAGCATCGATCCAGCGCAAGCTGACGTCGAAGTATGGAAGCGTGAGATTCATTGTGCTGTTTTCAGGTATTTCTTGAGTTAGAGGAAAGTATCTCCGTAGAGGCAACTCGGTCGAATTAAAGGCGTATGTGGGGTCTTTGCTAATATTTGAGATTTTCAAAAGATTAATTCAGGAAATAAAAAAGTAGAAAAAATCGATCTGGGCAAAGATTGAGGGTAAGAATCAAAAAATAAAGTGAAGAGAGAACAATCGTTGTGAAAGCGCTAAAAGCTCCCGGCCAGAAGCGCCGTCTCCCCTCCGCGCGATCAAGGCTACACACAATCATAACACAACTGCTTCCCCGAGATGCAACTGTGACTCCACACAGGTCAAGAAAAGCCGAGGTCTGCTCGCTCGGCCGGTCGTTTGTTTCCGGTTCTTTCAAGAATGAAAATATGGGATAGATACGGTCGATAAAGGCCGTCACGCTGTTGGTGTGAAGGCAACGGCAGCAGGCAGCTGGGCTGCTGGCTGTGGAACACGCGCCGTTCGATGTGCCTATGTTCGAGACTTTGGGGTGCGGCCACGCTGAGATCCGTCGGGGGTGTATGTTGCTGTTGAAAGGACGCCCGAGGAGTCTGGAGTGCAGCAGAGGGAGAGAAGGGCGGTTGCTGTACGTCGAGATACCGATGTTTAGCCGAGGCCCCACCTCTGTCTCGATATCGAGACAGAGGCTTCGGGTACTGTATGCGGGGTTAGGTCTAAACACATTTTTTCGGTTTTGGCGTGTGGGAGAATCGCACTGGTAGATCTTTCTTGGATAACAATGTTCCCCGTATCCCAACATGGTCTCGCGGATCTGTGTCCATCTTGTGAGTCTGATTCCTGAACCTGTCAGCTGATGAACGATAGCAAAGTTTTCCGTTTACACCTCGTGTCTATGTCAAGAACTCTATATTCCATGCCCCGGCAAGAACAGGTACACTCTGTTCAGGCATCACTCTACCTTGGTCTCTCCACCTCGAGGCCCTCTTCCAATGCGCGTCGCAAGTAAGGGCTCGACAAGCGAAGATGATTTGCCTCTTTGGCTATGCGTTATTACTGGTGTATCATATTTATCGTCATCCCATCAACAACCTTTCCAAAGGCGCCCAGTCAATATTACAAGCATTCTTCTAGGCGCCCCTGACAAGTGCATCCTGCCGGACCATGGGATAGAAGTATATATAATTTTCATATGCATGCCTACCCACCAGGCTATAAACTACCACCAGCAGCACCTATGATCTTCACACCCCCTTGATCGCCCGAATACGCTATCCAGTAGCGGTTCGGATGCCAGGCGACGCAGGACGCCGGCGCATTTGTTGGGATTGTGTGGATGTACTCGCCTGTTTCAACATGTGCCTGGAAGATTGTTCGAATCAGCGAAATTTCCCTCTCAACCAGAAATAAAACATTCAATGAAATGCCCTAGCCTGTACTCCTAAGGCCCAACCTCACAAGGGAAAGTACGAGTATAGATTTTTGACTCTCCAAGAGACCCAAGAGAGCAAAGACTTACAATCTCAATCCCATTCCCCTCATCGCTGCTCCCAGCCACGAAGCTCCCATCCCAACTAAACCCCACCATCCGCACCCCTCCCTGCATCCCGCTCAACGTCCTTCTGCAAACCCACTCCTGCGTGTCCCACAGACTGACCAGCGCATCGCTGCCGCCAACCGCGAGGTACCGCCCCGTCGGGCTCAGCGCCAGCGATAAGCAAGCCGAGGTGTGTGCGTGTAGCGAATGCAATGTCTGCAGCGCAGGCGGTGACGAGGAGCTGCTAGATCCAGTAGCAGGAGGCCACGCCGCGATCTTGACGGACCCATCTCCCGTAGTGAGGAGGAGAAGATTAGGGGCTGCATCCGTGGGTGCGTGCGGGAATAGAAGCTGGTTCGTCTGTATGTTCTGTTTTAGCGGCGCTCCAGCCACTGGTTCCCCTTCCACAGGCACCGCGATGGCGATCAACGCATCGTCCTATCCCCCCACTCATCGATCAGCCTACCCTGCACCTCGATACCTCGAACCATGGGGGTATAAGGAGATATTACCGCCCCTACCTTCCGCCCCACCACCACCGTGCCTCCATCCGCGCTCCAACACACACTCAGGCCTTCGCCACCCACCTGCACAACCGCCCTGCAGCTCTTGCTCCTTACATCCCAGAAGCGACATGTCCCGTCGGAGCTCACCGAAGCGAGTTCAGACTCTTTGACGGGGTTCCAGGCCAGCCGCTCGATGCTGCCGGTGTGGCCGCGGAGTTCGGTGCTGTGCTTGGCAGAGGGTTTCTCGGGGTTCCAGATGCGGAGGGTGCGGGAGGAGGAGCCGGTGGCGAGAAAGACGCCGGTGGGGGAGAAGGCGAGGCAGCGGATGCTGTGATGGGGGAAGGGAAAGGTTAGTGGAGAGGTTTCTAAGGGGAGACTGGGGAGAGCAATTGGGTGGGGGGAAGGGGATCCAAAGAGTGAAGTAAGCAAGAGATGGAGTGTGGGGGGGAGGGGGGGGGGGACGTACGCGTGCGAGCCGGGACCACGAGCGGAGGGATCGTAGTAGGCCTGGGTTTTGAGGGTGGAGAAGAGTGCGGAGAAGCGGTCTTTGGCTACGGATTTTCGTGGTTGGATGGGAGCCATGGGTGGAGTAATGCGGTTGGAGTTGCACGGCAGATTGTGGGCCGGTGGTGATCTGAGCTTGAATGCCCGCATGTGATACTTGGAATTGGCTATTTTGGGTTTCGGGAGCTGGTTTTTGTTAGACAATCAAGCTGTGATCTAGACGATTCCATGAGCTATCTGGAAATTTAGAGACGTAAGAAGATGACCAATGGAAAGAGCGTCTGCAGGTCGAAAGGTCGAAAGGCCATAACAGACTGGATCTTCGATTCCACACAAGAAGCTTGGCATACAATGTAGGCTTAGTTGACCTCCTGCGAAAAATCGGGTCCCAGCCTAAGACTTAGGACCCGCGAACGGATCTTCCGAATCATTCTTGGTGACGGGTCGGGTCGAAGCGGATATCCGCCCGAAGTAGCCCGATTGGATTACGCGCAGTCGGCATAACTGCGGGCCGGGAGCCTCGTAATGCGTTAATCTTGACAGCAATCCTTCTAATCAATCAATGATCTTCGCTTGAGTTGTGCAGTACATGCACAGTTTCAATCGCTTTCTTTCAAGTCCTTGCCAGTATCGGACTAGCTGTTCTCACCGGCCGAAGAGAGTTGTGAGAAGAGATTGAATATGGAATAAAGGAGCGTTTAATTTGGCGTGCTTGATGGGGTATAAACGAGTGGTGGGTCTTGAGTCTCATAATTTCGACCGGGATCCGGGGAAGAAGAAAGGGACGAGGGATTAAAAGGTCAGGTTGTGCTCTGTGCCCTGTCAAACTGGAGGCTGCTCGTTGGGAGCTGAGGTGGCAAAGCATGGAAGCGGAACAAAGGATGCATGGGTACTGAGTAGCTGAATTCTCATGTCTAGTGTTGCCTAGCCATTCTAGTAATCCAAACGAACGTACTGTATCATATGAAACCGTCCGGCTGAAAAGCAAAGAAATCTAGTCTCACGAGAAGGTCAAAATCCTCATGCCCCTAAACACCGCTCTTGAAATCTTCCCCTCCAGCGGCCATGTCAACCTCCATTGCCTCCCGAAGACCACAGACCTCGAACAGTTTGACGGGATTCACCCCACACCCCTGGTTACCAGTCACGCCTTCCGACTTCAGTTTCTCATACGCAAGCTTGATAGCGCCGAACGCTGGAGCGATGGCTGCAAACGAGAAGATCATGATACGGAAGCCCATCTCACGGGCCTCCTCAACGGTGATTAATGGACTATGACCGTTTTCGACAATGTTTAGCAGTAAGGGCCATGGCGCAAGGTCGATGACGGCTTGGCATGCTTGCTCTTTGCTCTTGAAGCCTTCCAGCAATCCGCAGTCGGCGCCGAGGGCGCGCGCAGCGCGTAAACGAGCAATGCATTCATCGTACCCGAGTTGTTGGTTTGCGTCCGTGCGGGCAATGAGCACGATGTCGGAGCGCGCCCGGTCCTTGGCTGCCTTGGCAGCACGGATGCGACACAGGAATACATCTTGGGTGACGACTTTCTTCCCAGAGAGGTGGCCACACCGTTTTGTCAACACTTGGTCCTCGATGTGGAAACCGGCGACGTTGGCTCTGATGTAATGTCTGACCGCCGAGGCGACCGTGATAGGGCCTAAAAATATCAGATAAAGTATGACTTGGTGCCGAGAGGACGGATACTCACCACCGTATCCAGTGTCCATGTCTGCTATCAGGGGTGGACCTTCGTAATCAAGGTTGGCGATCATGTCTGCTTGCCGAACCATGTCAGTAAGTGTGGCCACACCTAGATCTGCCATGCCGAGCGCTGAAGCGGTGGTCCCAGCACCGGTCTAAGTGGTAGTCAGCTCGACGATCCTTAAGGGCTAAGGGTTCTAGTACCATATACATGGCGTCGCAGCCGACCGCCAAGGCAATGCGAGCAGAGAGCCCGTCGTAGACGCCGGGACAGACGATCAAGTCTTTCGTATTCTCAAGACGACGCTTAAGTCTGGTGGCCGGCGAAGCAGGGATATCTTCAACACCCCCTTCGATAATGGTGGGTGGAGGGGCAACCTCATCCATGAAGCCAGCCGAGGAGGAAGAAACAGTGTCTTCGTTGACATGGTTGTTCAGCTCCTTGGTGAGAGGGTCTGCTCCGGACAGAGAGTGCGCTTCGTGTTGCTTGAGATCTCTTGGGCTTGTATCGACAACAGAGTATGCCCTGGAGAGGGTGTCCGTTCCGGGTGGGTCGCTCTTGATTGCTGGCGAAATCTCGTCAACCTTGATTCTTAGATTGGGCGCACTGGTGATTCCCGATTTGGAGCTATTTGATGCTGGTGGAATGACCAATCCTGGTGCATGGTCCTTCGAGGCTTGTTTGAGGGCGACGTCGACGGCAAAGCTTTCGCTTGGTTGCATGGCTCCCAACTCCGTTCGAGGCATCGTTGGTGTCAGCGTGAGAAACATTTGTCTTTTGGGAGGTTTAACAGATGGCAAACCGATGCTTGGATTGAATATGAAAAAGGAAGTAATGTAGAACAAGGAAAGTAATGTAGAAAGCGTAGCTTGAGTCGGTACAACGCTCACTGTCCAAGAAGACCCCCCCTTATATACCTTTTCAGTATATCTTAGCGGGCCGTGCGTTCTAAAGGGGCCATGTTCGACCACCGCACCACATTCGCTCGATCGATCTGTATGCGTGTCGCATGCATATGCACGAAGTCCGTCTCGGAGATTTTTGCATGGTCAAGCTAAGATCTCTACTCTTTTTGCTGACCTCCACTATCTTTCCCCTCTCTTCTCTTTCATAGCCAAGACAGATCGACACGAACAAGCTCTCAACAATCTCAAACACTGAAAGCCTGAATCCCCTATCACCAAACCACGTGGTTTACACTGGGGGCGAAAAGGACGACTAATGATACTACGAAAAAGCGAAGTTGAACGAAGCATAGAGAGATACCGGCGAAGGAAATAATGAACAGAGTCTCACAACAGAAATGATTAATTGAGGCGGCGTTCATACTTGACTAGGGTAATCAGCCAAACAAAATGAACTTACTATACGGACCGATGACTGACAACACGGACATTGTTCTTCTACGTATTCGGCGGTGACACCATGGCACTATGGAAATATGCCGGGGACATGCTTGGTTGCCAATGTGGTGTGGTGGTCAAATGTGACTCCCCCAGGACATCCCATTGGCGGGCATCATGGTTCTTCCACTTGAAGCAGGTGGTGTAGTGCAGTCATGCATCTATTGCTTGTCTATGAAATCAATGGTGTGAGAGATCTCATTGGCTCCAACACTTCCTGATATCATCATAAATCAATTGTGAAGGGCGTACGTAACCTTGTTCGCTGGAGGCTCGGGAAAGAATTCATAGCATTCTGCGAAGGATATCCGTGCTAGTCTTCTAAGTAGCAGTCGCCGAAGACATGGCAAGATGATAGGAGCGAATAAGGAACGCGAATGCTTTCCCCTCTTGGACGCTTAACAAAGAAATTGCCAGCACTCTGCGAAGGATATCCGAGCCAGTCTTTGAAAAGGGCAGCATTCGAGACTGCAGTGGCCAAAAATATGACAAGATAATAGGAGCGGATAATAAACGCGAATGCTTTCCCCTCGCAGACGCTTGAAACATTGCTAGCACTCTGTGAAGGACATCCGCGCTAGTCTTTGGCATCTGGAGTAGCAATCGCCGAAGATATGGCCAGATAACAGGAGCGTATGACGAACGCGAATGCATTTTTCGCTCGGACGTTTGATAGCACGCTAAACGAGCGTTGAGGGACGGGACAATCGTGCGCATCGCGGCTCTTACTCTAGCGTTTCGAAAAAAACAACTACACACGCCTGAATCTAATTATTGAAACTCCATTACCTGAACGTACTCTAATTTCAATCAGGTCTGCTTTAAATTGCAGAGTTCGATTCTAACTATCTTTTAAGCTCAAAACGTAAGAATTTGATCAAAATTTACGTTGTCGAGCTTAGCTTTAAGCAAAAACTACACTTTATTATATATTCGAACACGTATACAAATTACATTTATCTCTACAAGCATCTCTGCAAGTTGTCGAAAATATAGAGATATATACTTAATTTAGTCTTTGACTTTGACACTATAGTTGCGATACAATTGCTAGAGCTTCTACACAATATTGCACACTATATACTTCTCTTATTAAATAAGAACAATAACAATAACAATAAACAAATGTTCGTAAGTAAACTAGTCTCGAGTAACTACTTCTTCTTATCTAGTAATGCAATACGCTAGTAGAGAAGTTTTAGAGCTAAATATCTTATAATTAGACTATTTCGAAATCTCTTAAATTAAGTATTCTGTATTGCTAATCAAGCTATTAAATTATTACAATAATATATAGATAGATGTATTCTTAATATATAAGCGTCTTGATAACACACTATAATATACGTAATTTATTATGTTTGTAAATTGCGTTTGTAAGTCTTGGACTCTTGACAATGCAAGTAATATTCAAGTAATACTTGATATACTCTCTAAATTGTGGGTAAGACTCGAGATCTACCTGAGACCAATCGTATCTGCTGATGGGTAATGTACCTTAAATATCTAACCCTAGACCTTCTGCTAGCGTGTTGCATTACTAGGTGTGTTGCATTACTAGGTGAGAAGGAGTAAGAGGGTGTAGAAAGCCCTCTAAGACTCACGTGCATGCCTGCGGGCCGGTCACTAGATGGAACACACCACCACCACCACTCTAGCCTTTCGGCAGTGGTTTCATTGGATCGGTCTCTGCTCCGAAGCGTCACCAGGTGGCAATGCCGGTTTGGCCTTGTACAGCATCGGTGACAGTTGGTAATGGTCAAGTAGTAAGATTTTAATATTATTCCGTGTTCCGCCACGGCGCATTCTCCTCACAGGTTCTTGACAGCATTGGAAACGTAACAACTACTGTGAGTTCGATGAGATTGCCATCTTACCTGTGTCTCTTTCGTCAAAGCGCTTGGTTTCGGGGACCTTGATTCGGCTCGCAAGCGACCACGCTGTCGAGAACGGCTTAACATAGGCCAGCTTTAGTGCACGATTGTCTAGCGGGAGCTACCTTTGGACATGGGCGCATGCAACGCTGGAACACACCATTTCCTTCCTCGAGTCATGGAAGCCAGCCTTTAGAGCTATAACACATCGCAGTCATCGCAGTTAGTGATTAGTTTAGAGAGAGCTCAACGCAATTGTCCCCCAGAAAACCCGTCGAAGGTAATGGTTGGGGGCTAGAACTCGGGAAAGAATGAAGTCAGACTTAGACATGTATATATCTTGAGCGCGAGGACGAGCGACGACGAGATGCGACGAAAGGTGATACATGCGACAGACCGAGAAGGCGATATGTCGAAGAGCAGGACATCCCGGGCAAGCGGGTAGACTAGAGGGTATGGAAGTTCTAAAGCCCGCAAGGGCAGATTATCATGCAGGACTTGGCGATGCCCATGCAGCATGCGAGACAAGTAGTGATGGTTATTTACAGGTAAGTATCGATCACTGACGGTAATTGACGTAAATAACAAGAAATCCGGTCTGTATATATAAATAACGCGCTAGTAAAAATAAACTTCGGGTAATACTCAAATAAATCTAGCGTCTTTCTATTAAGATTAGCGCAAAACGCGTTTATTATTTTATCTTCGCAAAAATGTCTTTTTTTCTACATTAATTGCACTATGTATCTTAATTTATCTTTTTTATTGACAATACTATATTTTCTAAAATTGATACAACGTTCTAAACAATCTTTATTGTGTTTTCTAGATAGCTAGACAAGTTGTTTAATTTTGTTTAATACAAATATTGCAATAAAGAAAAAACAATTGTTAATTTATCTAGAATAAGAACTTATCTAGAAGAATGCAAAATTTATATCAATTATTTATTTATTGTCTTAGATAATATTGTTGTTAACTTTAAAAAGAAGACTCTTGTACAAAGTAGAAGTTTTATTCTTGTTTCTTTTCGATTAAGCAACTTAATTGCTAGTATTTTTGCTTCTATTTCTACTTCTACTTCTTTATTAATGCAATTAACTATTGGCAATTCCGGAATCCTTGTTAATAGTACTATTGATAACTAATAGTTAAATTAGCTAATATGTCGATGTGTTAACTTTATATAACCAAGTATAGAATTGAGCTACAATTAGCAGAATTTGTAGACGCGTAATTGATACGCGCTTTGTTAAGATTTAATCTCGCATTGTATATTGTTAAGTCCAACGAACGCAATTTATAGACGCAATCTACGAGCGCAATTTACGAACGCAATTCACAATTACTATAGAGACGTTTTCGTCGACGTATAATCTGCGCGTAGAAATCTTACAAATTGTTCGATTCTATTATACAAATTACTATAGTATAAACAAGTAACAAATAAAGACGTAAGCAAAGCATTGCAAGAGTTTGTGCGCATCTCGAACATCAAAATTGAATCTCTATCAAGCAAGCGCCAAGACTTTTGCTGCTAAAAGGATTCTAAGCTAGCTAATAGCCAAATTAGCAGAATTCGCAACTAGCACTTTCTAAGTAGAGGTTCCGGAATTGCCAATACTAATACTTTGTTATTCGAAATTTAGCAAAGTAAATTAAGAAGAGACAAACAAGTTTGCAACAATAGTATTACGCTAGTACTTTCTTTAAAGATATTAAGATAAGTTGTGCTTTCGAAGAGATTTGTAGACGTCTTTAGACAATGTAAACAATTACTTGATAACAAGAGTTTGCAACTATAGATAGTTTCTATATTTAATAAATTTTAAAAGAGATTCGATAAATTAAAGTAACAATAAGTAAAAATCTATAATAAGTTAAATACAATTTATAAGAAAGTTGTGTTCTAGTTTCTATATATACTAAAAAAATACTAATTGTTTGTCTTGTTTATTTATCGAATATAACAAATATAATTGTTTGCAATATTTATTTGTCAAATATATTAAATATTATATTTAAATTGTTTGTTTTTCGAATATAACAAATATAATAGCAAGTTTGCTTAAAGATATAGAATCTAAATTACTAGTACAACTTTAATAAGCTTATAATACTATTTTTTTTAAAGTCTTTGTCTTAAAACTTAATATCTTTTTATTATATCTTTAAGAAAAATTAATACTAGAAATTTCTTCTTTTGAAAGAAAGATTTTTTTAACGCTTTAAATTTAATATTTTTAACAATATATTCTTGTTGTAATTGTACAATATTTAGTAAAATCTATTGTATAAATAATAATTCTAAAAAGTATATAAAGTATATGCAATCTAATTATAATTGCAATTTAACAATTTTTTTAACTTTAATTAAACAAATTTATAAAGAACAAATATAATTAAAAAAAGAAATACGCAATATATATACAAAGCTAAGTTAATTAGAAAAACAACTAAATTTTTTAAAAAATAAGAAGAAAGAAATAATTATAACAAAATAAAGAAATATTAATAATTTAAAGATAAATAAAGTATATTTTGTTAAATTTATTACAAAGATTCTTAAGTTACTATTTAATATATTGTTCGAACAATTTTAACTTTCGACTAATTAAAATTAAAACACTATTTTTATATCTTACTTTAATAAAATTTTCTTAAAAGATTTTAACAATAATTAAGATTTTTCTTTGATTTTTAAATATTTTTCGAAATAATTTTTTTTTTTACTTAATAAGATACTTTTGATTTTTTTGTTATAGAATTTTTTTAATTTCGAATTAATTCTTTTTTTGCAAATAAAAATAAAATATATCTTATAAAAACGTAATTAAATTTATTAACTTCAACAATAAAATATAAAATACTAGAAATATTTTAACATTTTTAAATAAATCGAGTTTGTAATTAATTAATCTTTTAATTTTTTTAACAAAAAACAATTTAACTTTAATATAATTTAATTTCTTATTTAACTTTCTTGTTCTAAAATTTTTTGCAAAAAGATATATTTTATTTCTTTCTTTTAGCTAAGATACTATTTTTTGTTTTTTGTTTCTTATTTTAATATTTGATTATTTTTTTTGTATCTTTAAGATATTGTTATATATCTTTTTTAATATTGTTATTTTTTCGATAATTAATTGCGCAAATAAATGCGTATATTCTTTTTTAAAAAGATTTAATTTCTTGTTATAATTAACAAAGAATAAAATTATTTTAGTAATATTTAAGATCTTTACATTAAGTATTAATTATATTATAAATAAAAGTAATATTTAATTGCTATAAGTATTGGTAACGTAGTATCTTAAATATTATTTAAGATTCTAGTTTATTTTTTCTATTTAATTATTTATAATTAAGTAATAGACAATAGATATTTAAAGTCTTGTATCTAATATTAAGAGAAACATCTTTTAATAGTTAGATATAAAGAGCTTGTCTCTATTACTAATTAATTTCTTAAATATATTGTAATATTATATAAGTCGATTTAATATAATATATTTTAATTGTTTTGCAATAAACTTCTCTTTATATACAATAATATATAAGTACTTAATAAGCTTATTAATTATTACTAGTATCAAATTATATTTATCTTTAATTACTAGATTTGTTAATTTAGACAACTTAATAATAAAGTTTATTGTAACTTTATCTTATAACAATTTAAATAACTTCTAATATTAAATTTTGTTATAGTTTGTATATATATTATATTTGTTTTACTAATAACTAAGATATTATTTAATATATATCTTGACAACTTGTTTTATTTGTAAAAACTAACAATATTAGCGTAAAAGTTAAAAAGTTTTTGTTACTTTTAGATACTTTTGCAATAATTTATTATAATACTTTTTTATATATTCGTCAATTTTGTCGATAAATATCTAGAGTTTTTCTTTTTTTATTAAAAATTCTTTTGTATTGTCTTGAAGTATTTATAATATAACATTTAATTTATATTTGTTTATTAATAATAATTTGTTTTTATTAACTTTAAGTATATTGTAATTAAACAATTTTTTTGTTTTTATATAATTATTTCTTCTATTAAGTGCGTCTACTTTATTATTATTTTTGTCTAAGATATATTGTATCTTAAACTTATATTATTTTAGTCTTTTTAATTATTATATTTGTTTTTTGTTTAACTACTTAATAATAATAAAATATATAAAAAATTTGTAATTTGTGAGAATTGTAAATTTAAGTAATTTTTTTATATATACTTTTTATAATTTTAAGAAGATTACTATAGTTAGTAGTTTTTTATTGTAAATATTATAGTTTTGTTTAATTAACAAAAGTTTTTTTAAAATATATATTATTAAATATTATATATTGTTATACTTTTAATTGTAATATATATTAATAATTAAATCTAATATATTAATTTTAATTTTATTTAACAATTGCAAATTGTATATTTTTAATATTAATTTCTTTAAATATTTTAATTTAAGATCTTAAAAGAATTTCTCTTCTACAAGTTTTTATAATTATAATATTTTTTTTTTGTAAAATTTGTTAATAATATTGCGTTTACAAAGTAGTTTTTAATAAACTTTTTATTGTAGTTTATAAAATCTAAGAAAAATTATGTTTTCTTAATATTTGTTAATAATTTTTATTCTTTAATTGCTTATAGCTTTTCGAAATTTATATATATTTTATATTGTTTAACAACAAATTTAAAAAAGTCAATTTTCTTTTAATAAAATTTGTATTTCTTTAACTTAAAATATAAGTTTTTTATATTTAAATATTCTAATATTTTAAAAATATAATTAATATACTTTTTTAAAGTTTTTAAATAAATTATAATATTGTTCAAGTATATTATAACAAATTAATTCAAATATTGTTGTAATATATTATTAATTATTTTTTAATATATTGTTAAGATATTTATAAGTTTAAACAATATTATTGTATATTTATATAATTTATATTGTATATAAAAAGCTATTTTTTATTCTTTCTTTATCTTTATTTTAATCTAGTTATACGCTTTTTGTAAATCTAATTTAATAAAGTATTTTGCTTTAAATAATTAATTCTAAAGTTTGTTAATATTAGATAATAAATATTAATTCTTAATTGTAATATTATTTAGCTTCTAATAATTAATATATAGACAAAAAGTTTTATTCTTCTTTAATACAAAGAGAATTAAGTATCTTGTCTATAATTAAAAAATTTTAATAAATTTTTTTTTTGTTTTTTGTTAAATATTTGCGAAGTACTTCAAACTTTTTCTCGAATAAAATATATATAAATTTAAATATAAATTGCTTGTTTAATTTAAGTTTAATTTTGTAATTTTACAATTAATATTTAGAGAAAATCTTTTTTTTTTTTCTTAAAATAAATACTTTTAATTGTTATATAATTATAATATATATTTTAGCAATTTCTTTGCTATATTAGATAGTTCAAAACTTTTAAAAGATTTGTAATTTTTTTTACTTACTTTAACTTTATAATTTGACTAATTTTTGTTAATACTTATTAAATTAAACTTTATTAGATTGTTTTTTTGCAAAAATATAAGTTTGCTATTTGCAATCGATTTTCGATTTGTTCTTTTATCTATTATCGAATATTATTAATATATAAATTAAATATAAATTACGTAATTATATTGCGCAAATCTAAATACTTATATATTTTAATTAACTTTTAAATTGTGCTACTTTAATTAAAGTATTTTTAGAACAATATTATAAGTAATTATTTTTACTATATTAAAAATTAGTTTCTCGTAATATTGTTAAATAGCTATTAATAATAATTTTGTTTCTTTATTTACTTTTTTATTCTTATTAAATAATAAATTTTTATCTACAATTATTAGATTATATATATCAAATTTCTTTTAAGTAAAGTACTTTTCTCTTTTAACAAGAGCTTTAGCTATAAAATTATCTATTATATTAAAATTAATTATTGCGATAAGTTGTTATTTATTAACTCTAACTAATATAATAAAATATTGTATATATACTATTAAGTTTAGTTATTATTATTAAACTAATATATTATATTTCTTTAATATATTCTTTATTAAAAAATTTAAACTTTTTTTATTTTTATATTGTAACTTTTGTTTTAAATACTTGTTTGCGCTAAGTTTTCTTCTTATACTAAATTAATAACTTTAATTTTCTAGAAAATTAATTAATTTTTTCTTTATTTTTTAGATAAATTTAGTATAAATTATTATAGCATTTTATTCAATTAAGTGTTGTATATTTCTTTGCTTTCTTTATTTTCTTATAAAATAAATTTATATTACTTAGTTGTTGTTTGATTTTATTAAAAATTTCTCTTTTTATAGTAATATCGCTTTCTAGTGCTTTCTTGCATTTATTTACAATTTAATTTATTTCTCTCTTTCTTAATAAACTAGTTAAAGTGTTAAAATAATTTGTAATATTGTCTAGATATTTATAAAAGTCCTTTTAGTTATATTTGTTGTCTAAGTTTGTTGCTAAATAAAAATATAATATTTTTAATTGTTTTGCTTTTATAGTTTTATTAAGTATTTAATTAACTTTTTGCGTAAATACAAGTATCTTGTCTAATAATATTTTATCTAGAACTTTTTATAATTAATTTAAGTTTTTAATTAAATAGTAGTTGTTGTTCGATTTAATTTTAAAAGTATTTATCTTTGTATTAATTTGCTCTCTAATATTGTTTTAGCTATTAAGTATTTCTCTTAATATAATATTAATCTATTAATAATCTATTAAGTTTTATAATCGACAATTTTTTGCAAAGTAATTTAATTTATTATATAAATAGCACGTTTTTTAGAATTTGTTATTTTGCTTTTTTTTAAATTTTTTTTCTTTATATTGTTAAGTAAAATCTAATTTTATAAGTGCAAGCTTACAATAATTAAAATTACTATACTTTTAATTAAAACAAGATTTTTTTTACTAATATTTAATTGCTAGTTTAAAGAAGATTTCTATTCTTTTTTAAGATTAATTGTATTTTTTTATAGCTCTTTTATATAGTTTGTTGTTAAAATCGATAATTACTTTAATAAGATTAAATATATTGTTAAGAGTTCTTTTATTATATATAATCTTATTTTTTAAATTGTTTTTAAAATTTTGTTAAAATATTGTTATTAATACAATATTGTCTTATTTTATTAGATTAATATATTTTTGAAATCTAACTACGTAGTTTGTTGCAAAGATTTGTTAAATTAAATACTAAATTTTTTTTTTGTAATTTGTTTTTTGTTAAATGTTTTAAAGATTCTTTGTAGTTTTTTTTAAAGTTGTTAAAATTTGTAAATATTGCACGAGAGTTTTTGCTATTGTTTTCTAAGTATTTTTGTAAATTTAACTTGAATTAATGCTAGACTTTCTCTCTAAAAAATGTTGATAGAAAAATTGTCTTTTAATTTGCTAGAACAAAATAAAAAGTAAAATAAATATTTATTTATATAAATTAATTCTTTAGATTAATACAATCTTTATAATAGATATTGAGTTTATTAATCTTAATCTTGTTGTCTTTTATAATTGATAATTGATATAATACTAATAAGTTAGTACTTAAAATAGAGACGCGTTAATCTAATATAAATATTCTTAAAATATTTAAAGTATTATATTAGTATTTTTTTTAAAAATATTAAAGTAAATTGTACTTATAAAGAGATTTGTAGATATTTTTAAGCAATATAAGCAATTACTTAATAACAAAGATTTGCAACTATAGACAATTTTTATATTTAATAAATTTTAAAAGAGATTTGATAAATCAAAGTAACAATAAGTAAAAATCTATAATAAGTTAAATACAATTTATAAAAGAGTCGTATTTTAGTTTCTATATATATTAAGAAAATACTAATTGTTTGTTTTGTTTGTTTATCGAATATAGCAAATATAATTGCTCGCAATACTTACTCGTCGAATATATTAAATATTATGCTTAAGTTACTTGCTTCTTAAATATAACAAATATAATAGTAGATTTGCCTAAAGACGTAGAATCTAAATTACTAGTATAGCTTTAATAAGCTTGTAACAAATAGCTATATATTGTATAAGCAACAAGATTAGTCTATTTAAAAGCAATCGATAATAACAATTTCTTTTTAAATTAAACTTGATCTTTAAAGTAATATCTTATACTCTTATTTTAAAAATATTATTAACTTAGATATACAAAAAAATAAAATAAAAGATTATATCTTTAATACAAAGCAACAATTGTATCAATTTTGTTATTAATAATTTTAATAATATTAATTAGCAAAGAATTATTAATTTATCTTTTAGTATTAATAATATCTTTTTCTATCTATACAACAAGAATATATTAGATATTAAGTTTAATACTCAACTTCTAATATTATAAATATGCGATCAAATACTTTATTATTGCGATAAACAATCTTTTAGAATTAACTTTTATACAATTGATACAAAAAACAAGATATAAACTATTTATACTATATTAAGTTTATCGAACAATTTCAAATATATCTTCTAAATATTTTGTAATAGTTACAATTTTCAATTATTAATATATAATATTGCAAAGCTTTTATAATTTGCAAAGATCTTTAAGACTATTTTTGCAATAATTAATTACTTTTATTGCAATAGCAAGCAAGTAACAATATTTTAATATTATTAAATACGTAAGTATAAACAATATTACTCTATTACTTTTTTAGTTATTACTTATTGAAGAACGCAAATAAATATATTTTGCAAAGTATTTAATTTTAACTAAAATCAATACTAATATATAATAATTTTACAAATTAATTCTTTTATCTCTCTTATTTGCAATAAGATTGTCTTAAAGATTTATATTATTAACAATACTAAAGACTTAAATATTAGCAAATTTACTAAAACTTAGTTACTTAATTATTGCTTCTAAAACAGTTTTAAGAATATTAGAAAAATACTACAACTTATATACACTTGAAACAACAAAAGATATTAAAATCTAATAAGATATATCTAAGCTATATAATTACTAAATAAAAGAAGATTGTAAATTATTTACAACAATTAATTGCTTATATAAACTATTTTTATGCAAACAAAATACAAACAATATTTATATCTTATTCTAATACAAAAAACAATATAATTTATCTCTAAAACAATCAATTTAATAAGCAAATAACTAATATATATTTTGTTGTCTACTATCTCGATTTAATTAATTAACATATTGTTGCAATAATTAATAAAAAAACAATACTACTTGCATATCTAAAGAGATATATATATACGAAAAAAATCTTTTGTGCAACTTGCAAATAATACTATTAATTTAAATTACAAACAAAATTATAGCTAACTAGTAATTATATATAAAACAAAATAAACAATTTTTTATTGTTCTAGCAAATATTCTTTATTGTTGATTCTTATTTAGCAATTTTTACAAAGCAATTATATTAAACGTTAACAAACTTTGTACTCTCTAAACAAGTTTTTTTAATAATAAATTTTATCTATAGCAAGATTTGCAATCGATTGCTAGTTAATTGTGCGAATATATTTTAATTTCTATTTATAAACAATTTTGTTCTAAAACATTGCAAAAATAAATAGTAATAAAACTAATTAATTATAATAAATAACAAAAAAAAATTAGATATTGTCTTTAATCTACAAATATTGTTGTTTTAGACAAATACAATTGCAAGAAGTACAACAACAACAAAAATATTATTATAAATTAAATCTAGTTTGTCGATCTTCTAGTAAAAACTTTTGACTATTAATAATAATAAAATCTTTTGTAGTATTTGCAAAGTCTTAATTGATATAACTCTAAAATTCTAATTTAGCAATCTAAGATTAAAATCTTAAGTATTTATAAACTATTTATATTATATGTTTTATATTTATTTCTAAATTTTGTATTAAAGAGATTTTCGAAAATATATATAACTTTTAATAATACTATAGACAAATTTGCATATATTTTCTCTTAGATTTTTGTCAAAGTTGCACAAAATAAATATTGTATAATTTGTAATTGCTTCAATAATTATTTATAGAATATATCTATATATCTATTAGAATGCTAGCTGCTTCTTCTTGATTTTTAATAGTGTTTACACTAGAAAAGAGAGAGATATCTTATTATTTTTATATTTTTAATATATTTTTTATAAAGTTTGTCCAATAAATATGCAAATAATAATGCATCTTCGAAATTTCTATAAGAAACAATCAAATCTCTACTATAAATACTTCAAAAATTTTAAGATTTCTTAGTTTTCTTCTCTAGATGCTATACTGTCTTAAAATTCTTTGTCGATAACAATAAATCTTTCAATATAATAACTATTTACTATTGTTAGATATCAGAAATACTATTAATAGTCCCTCTCTCTTGCTAGTACGTTATTGACCGTAAATGAGGATGTTCATTTACTGTCAATGACGATAATTTACCGCTAGTAAGCGAAGTGGTAAGTGACGGTCGTCCATCACTAGAGACAAGCGCACACTGCTTTACTTCCCTTAAGTGGTGAGACGGACCTTATCAGTGCTCTAGGCTATCTTGAGCCCCGAGGAGTCCCCATAAGGCCTAGAGCTCCGCTGCAGTCTCACTTATCGGTCCAGGGGAGTAACGCCGACGCTTGCCAAACATTTTCTCCATGCTTTTGCTTGGAAATGCTCCCAAACGCTAGGCCATGGAAATCTGGGGACTCTATGAGAATTGCAGTCTCTCACTCGTGACAAAAAGCTTTGTACTGATTGGTGCATGAGGCTTTTGTAGAGGGTTGCAGATCTCCTCAACACTTTCTGTTTCGCTCGCTAGGAAAGTTGTTCAGCGCCGTCGATGACGAGCGAAACTTTGGCTTGCTTTTCCAAATCTGTCATGGCATTTCAGGCTTCGGACATACCCAGCACCTTCAAAGAATTTTTGCGTGGCAATCCCCATGACTGATATTCTTCACCCCTTCCCTCATCCATTCGATTATCAGAAGGTTGTGCACCAGACATGGCGGGCGTGAACCTCCAACTCGAGATGGAGAAAGGCGTGGGCACTTCATCAGGAGAATCTCCCACGAAGATTTCCGGAAATGATTCAAGGCCAACGCAGCGATTGAGGCAATACGTCGCTACTGAAGTTGACCCGAACCACGCAGACATCCTCTTCCTCTCTTGTTGCTTGATCTCTGGACTAGTCGACAGTACGATATACAACGCTTATGGGACTTTTGTGTCTATGCAGACAGGTGAATTCAGCCCTCCCCCTCCCTTCCGCAATGATTTTGATATCCTGAGCACAATGCTAAGGAGTCATCACAGGCAATACCATCTTCCTAGGTCTTGGTGGTGCCACCCCTCACCACACATCCAAACCATTTGGCTGGTCGAAATCCCTCACCTCCATCTTTTGCTTCTGCTTGGGATGCTTCTTCTTCTCGCACACATCTCGCTCACTCGGGCCCTCCCATCGCGGCGCCCTCATTGCATCCTTTCTTCTTCAGTCTATCATGATTTTGATTGCCGCAGCAATCGTACAAACCGGTGTGGTCAACGGAGTTCTCACCACCATTACCGGTGACATAGACTGGCGATCCGAAGTCCCGATCGCGCTGCTGAGTTTCCAATCCGCCGGTCAGATCGTTGGCAGCCGCGCCTTGAACCTGGCGGAGATCCCAACCGTTGTGCTTACATCAATGCTTCATGACGTGTTCACGGACCCGAAGCTGTTGGCTTCGCCGCGATCGAATGTGAAGAGGAATAGGAGAGTGCTTGCGTTTTTTGGGATTCTTGTCGGCGCTGTTGCTGGAGGCTTCATATCCGAGGCGACTGGGAGAATGCAGACCCCGTTGTGGATCGCTGGGGGGTTTAAGATAGTAATCACGATTGCATGGGCCGTGTGGCCGGAGCGGAGGCGCAGTGCCGAGCAAGGTATTTGATATCGTTCTAGGCAACATCCACTATCATATATCTATATATAAGTACTGGAAGGAGAAGAAGGTGTTCAATGTCGATATAGAGCTAAAGTCATCCACTCAACAAGATACCATACACACAAGCACATATCTCAGCAGATAATGCATTTTCATCTGTTCTCTTTACTTACACTCCAGATGTATCTTGTGTTGCAAGTAACCATCTCCTATCCAACGGCGAAGTGTGCAAGTCAGTAGTATTTCTCGCAACCAAAGGCCCTGACCCTACATCTGAAACTACGCGTCTTCCCTCTTCCCTCCTTCGGGCTTTGACCTCCCTTTCCACCGACTCATGTCCTCGGATCGACATGATGCTATTCTTCATTGACGTCTTGCCCTTCCCTTATTGAAGAAACTCTAGGCCATGGAGCCGTGAAGCTGCTTTCGTTCTCTCTCAATCATGTAACTGCGGAGCTACTGTCGTTGATAATCATCAAAACCAGTTCTCCCAATCTCCAGCCGAGGTGAATCTCGACAATTAAGGCTTCGCTCTGTATACTGTCAACTCATGAGATCGTTGAGCTGGACTATGGATGGTAGAAGTATGATAGCATGAGGGACTCCCCATAATTACTCAAAAGTTACTCAAAGTCGCGCGACAATCGCTCCAATCGCGCGACATCGAGTGCATACTTACTCGGTGCTCGAGAGGGAGTGAGATCGGGGCAGGTACCTGTCTTCTTGGCATAAGCTTTTGAATTGAGCAAGCTATGTACATATCTAGTGTCCAACCTTTCCTTAGGTTCATTGGCCCCAAAGACGGCAAGCCAGAAATTGCTTCAAGGGACAAAAAGCCAAGCTGCGAGCTGAGAGGCGGCCGAGATTGCAGGCAACAGCTTCATAGGGAAAGCAATGCTCCGTCCACATGTGCGCTTTAGCTCAGTGAGACACTTCGTTAATCTCCAATCATCGCTTCCGATGCTGACTTATCCATACCATCATTACCGCCGATAATCTTTGGGTAAAGGAGAAGACCGCTCATTGGACGCCCAAAGGTCGACGGATATGCCCAGTCTGCCAAACGCCACGAGAAAGGAAAGAATAATAATAGAGAGAGACGGAATGCAGATGACAAGGTGATGACGGACTGAAGGTCAGTGCGCTACTAAGTCAATGACTTTAATCGCTAATGGACCATCCATCAAGGATTCTGCTGCCACCTGTTGTGGTGCATGAGGGATATCTTCTGTGCCGGCGTGAAAGACGACCTACATTGGGGGCGGGACGGGGACAGATTGAAGACAGGGCATCCCAAAGGTGCCGACTACCGGCCTTTGGGGGCTGGTGTGACATCCAGGATCTCCCTCGCACCCAGAACATTATCGCCCCCGAGGTAGAGAGGGTGATACTTCTTTGCCCACTGGCGCGTCAGGATGGAAGCTGTGGGAGGTGTTAGTATGTGCTTTGAAGAAATCATACGGCTCGACTCACCTTTGAGGAACTTCTTGCTGGCATACTTCTTGAAGAAAGCCTCATGGTTGACCGGACGACGCAGGTAATCGACCATCATCTTAAAGACAGGCTGAATCTCTTCCTCGGTGTACCCGGAGTAATGAGCCAAGGTTGCATCCTGCATGTGTCAGCGCGTGGGGAGAAAGGCAGGACCGTGGTCAACTCACCCATTCACCACGCTCAAGAATGAGTCGCGCTAAGTACATTGAAGCAGCCGCAATCTGACTCGGGCTGTACTTCATGAACCTATGATCCAGAAGAGAAATCTCGAGTAAGTACTTTCCCAGGGTACGCGTTTGGATATCGTAGTTGTCGGCCTTCGATATTCTTCGGAGGAAGTTCATTGGGTTCGGGTAGCTTAAGTCGTAATTGAGGGCAGACAGGACAAAGCGCTCAGCCTTGAGGATCTCTTCTTCCGAAAAGCCATCATCGGCGACATGCTTGAAGTTCTGGACGTGGGGCGAGAGCACTTCCTCGTATTTGGATGCGATGAACATGGCCGTGATACCTACCAGCTGTAGCTTGTCCAACTCCACGACGCGAGTGGAGAGGAAACGATCAATGATGTTGACAGCGAGGAACAGAGTTTCAGGCAGCAAGTGAAAGCGTGTGTGGACCTCTATTAGCCAGTCGACCAGGACGCCTCGCAGGTGCCACTCCAGATGCTCTTGGTGATCCATGTAATCGGGGTTCGGCATTGTCGTCTGCTCAAGGTTTTGGAGATACTCGAAGATTTCCACCACATATTCAGCGACCATCAATGGGTCGTCGTGGTCCTCGGCATCAAGATCTGCGACTGCCTCCTGGAATGCTTGCTTAACGTCGGCTGCTTGCGCAGTGAGGTTGTTGAGAACGACTTCCTCCTTGGCTTCAACCTTGGCTTTCTCCTCAGTCTTCGGCACAGCCTTCTTGGATGGTTCAGTGCCTGAAGCTGGCGTGTCCTCCCGTATCGACTTCTGACTGGCTGTAGAACCTGAGCTGCGTTTCTTGGCAGGTCCCATTACTCCCGACCCACTTGCTGGTCGTTTCAACTGTTCAGCTGCGGCCTTCTTGTTGGTGTCCTTCGCGCCCAATATCGTACGGGGCGACTTCGCCTTCGTAGCCTTTTGAACGCCAGCGTGCTGTGTAGCCTTGGACACCAGCCCAGGCTTGTTCAACATGGACTTCTTTCCATCCTTGGCTTCCACCACCTCATTCTTGGTTACATTGCTGACATCTCCCAATGCTGCTCGTTTTCGCTGCCCTTGCTGCGCGTTCGTGTTTGAGACGTTGTTCGCTGACTTCTTGGTTGCGAGAGGTTTCTTTGCTACCTTGGCAGAGGCCTCGCCTGGCGCGGCTAGAGCAGCCGCCTTGGCTCGGGTGACACGCAATGTACCACTATTCTCATCATTCTCGTTGATCACAGCACGCTGGCGTCCCATCCGAGCCTTTCGTCCTTGGTTAGCATATGAGCAACACAGAGAATTGATTGGCGGCAGATAAGATCTGTAAGGAGGTTTCCCAAGGCATTGACATTCGGGAACTTACTGGAGGCATTGCAATTGTTTCTTATTGACAGACCCTTGGCTCGTTTGAGAGTAAGGAGGGTGTCAACGACAATTGGAAGATGCTAGTAAGGTTCCCCAGGGGACTTGGTTTGGCCTGCTGATAGGTTAGCAAGATCAGCACGGAGTGCATGCGTCCGTCAGGACAAGCGCTGACCTGATGAATGAGAAGCTGTATCAAGTTTGGCTGAAGCTGTGGTGAGCTTCGAAGACGACCTCAATACTATGAGGTGACGGATATCATAGGGGGGAACCAATTGTTGATACAAGCGACGAACTGCTCAAGAACGATAACAAGATAGCCGAACAAGTTCTGTATGCTCCTCAACGTACAAAGCAACAAGGTAGTGAGACGTCCTCGAAGCAACGTGTGAGAGGTGGGAGTAAAGTAGAGTGGAAGTGGAGGTAAACAGGCCAAATCACGTCGATGTTTTGCCGCCAAGCGATCCAAGCTTGGTAGTTCCAGCTCCAAACAACCGATAAGATGCTGGTACAGTATGATGTAAAAGTGAGTGTACTTTCAGAAAGCGATTCTTTAGGTACGGATGCTTGATTGAGATGCAGCTCGAGGTTCTGAGCTTTTCAGAGCATGGAGGAAGAGTTGAAGCTATGGACGGTAGCAACGTAAACAGTATCCAGGCGCGAGTTTTGGTGCAGCCAAGTCTTCGTGAAGCTGCTAACTTGAATCAGCGTAGACTGTCCCGCGGACGCAATAATGTTTCACCGTGTTCGATGAATGGGGAATCACTTTCACCTCCGCTTTCTCAATACGCTTGATTGTAATCGGAGCCAGGTGTTCCAGATCTTGCTTTTCCGTGAACAGGGTCCAGATCAATCGAACTTCCCCTAGTTCTTATCAATAAGCTTGATCCCTAGAAAAGCCAAAGGGTATTGCGTGGAAGCTTGTCGGTATACACTCCGGCATGGATTACCAGGTTCGTACCTCCCAACCACATCGCCTAGCACTTACTGATTGTACATGAACACAGAATCGTGCGGGTAGCAAATTCGGTGGTGGGGGTGTAGCATCATACTCAAGCACCAATGCCGACAGAAGAGAGAGATTACGGAAGCTTGCCCTTGAAACCATCGACCTCGACAAAGACCCTTACTTCTTCAAAAATCATGTCGGCTCTTTCGAGTGCCGTCTATGCCTCACAGTCCACCAAAACGATGGATCTTACCTTGCGCACACTCAAGGGCGGAAACATCAAACGAATCTTGCGCGACGAGCTGCGCGGGAGCAGAAGGAAGGCAGAGCGCAGGATGCCAACATGATGGGGGTGAATATGGGGGTTCAAGTGCGGAGGAATATGGTAAAAATCGGAAGGCCAGGCTACAAGATCACGAAAACTCGGGATCCTCTGACAAGGCAGCATGGGCTGCTGTTCCAACTGCAGTATCCCGAGATCACTCCTGGGGTGGCACCTCGCGTTCGGTTCATGTCAGCCTTTGAACAAAAGATCGAGGATCCCCCGGATAAGAACTATCAATATCTTCTCGTCGCGGCCGAGCCCTATGAAACATGCGGATTCAAGCTACAGGCGAGGGAGGTGGATAGGAGGGAAGGCAGGTTCTGGACGTGGTTCGATGATGACAGCAAAGAGTTCTTCGTGCAGGTGCTCTTCAAGACGGAGAGAGAAGAGAGGTATAGCGGAGTGCCCGGGCTTGCCCCCTCGGGGCCTCGCAGATGATGCGTTCACAATGGATGAGAACTGTAACTCAATAGCATGGTGTTTGTGGAGATTTATGCTTGCAAAAAATTAGATGCTCAGCCTTCCGTGCAGGCTTTCCTAGCTCTGCTGATGTTCAAGGCCAACGCCCGTCGCTATGCACCCGTGAAATTTCATTCCTGACCAGCCGATCACTTCGTCATCTACGACCGCTTGTTCGTCTCGTCGAATGGGTCACCGTAGTCCTCTATGTACTGGTTAGTAATGTAGTGAGTCACAAGGCTTTCTCAACCTACTCAAGTTGAAGCTCTTGTCCAGTACCTGGTCCATAGCCCTGGAGTAGTCCTCCCTAGCCTTCCTGTTCTTCCACGCATGACCTGGCTCCACCGATTTTTCAGACCCTTTGAACAGGATGTTCGGAACAGTCATCAAATCCCTCGTCCTTCCGCCGCCTGGGACCTGACTTGCTGCTGTGTCCATCGAGTCCACGTCCAAGCGTGTACTAGGGTCGTTGTGACTGGGAGCATCTTGGGAAAGCGGCGGTGATAGATCAGACGTATTCTGCAAGCCGCCGCCCCCGTTTCGTAGTTGATGGTCGGAAGACGGAAACATGGCATCAGAGTCATTGTCGGAGAATGAGGAGTGCATTTGGGAGTCTCCATCTGCGTCTGTACAACGTCAGCGAGGTAATCTTACAGCAGTACCATGTTCTTCTTGTTTGGCTGATCACTTCAGAGACTTAGTGGGTTTAGGAAAGACACTCACCCGCCATGGTGGTACTATTACGATTTGCGGACGTGCATACAAAAAGAATCGACTTGATTGTCTAGAGATCTCCAGATCTACCCAACCTTCTTCATGTTCTCACTTCTCATCTAAGATGGGACAATCCGTGAACCCTGCCCCTGTCAGTTTCCTTCCGATCGGCCCGCATCTGCAGCCTTACGTACCCCACCAAGGGGCCAAGACCCTGGTTTTCGGAACGTTGTTTCATTGAAATTCTTGTTGATTATCCAGTCTCGCCAGTCACTCGTCAAGGCTTTACAACTCTTCCCACGTTACCAACCATTACCACTCGCACATGTTGAAGACTTGCTCGGAGACAGGTCAATTACGAGGAGCAGCTTCGGGGCAAGGCTTGTTATACTTTCTGGATTGTTCACAGGTCTCGATTCGTTGTGATGAGCGGTGGGGAAAAGGTCCCTAATGCCTGGGACGATGACTGGGTAGAAAAGGCTGATGTGAGTTATCTGGTTTGAGATGTCTTTCGTACCTTGCTGATTGGACTGCTACACAGACCGCAACCGTTGATGCCGAACAAGCGCCAATCAACAAGAAACTATCGAAGGCGGAAAAGCGAGCCAGGCAGGCCGAGTTCAACAGACAGATATGGGCAGATGCGTAGGTGACCCTCATTGTCTCCTGATGAACTCTGACTTAATTTTACAGCGATTCTACGACCGACTCGTACTATGTTCAGACACGCGATATTGTGCCTCTAAAGTCCGAATACAGGCCTACCATGAAAGTCTTGAGTCGGAAACCTGCCAGCACATCTACTGTATCTGATGCAGCATCGGGTCTTGGGCAGCTCAACATTGATGACGACGAAGATGACGAAGAAGATGGAAAGCGAAAGCCTACGATGACGTTAGAAGAGAGGAAGGCAAAGGCTCAAAAAGACAGGGAAGAAAAGCAACGCAAGTATGAAGAAGCCCGCCAACGATTATTTGGCGCCGAAAAAGCAGGAGAGAAGAAGTCTTCTGGCAATGTTGGTCTACCAGCGCAAAAGGACGGAGATTCACGACGCCAAAGCCGCAACAGAGATGGCGCAGACGGCCGACCAACATCTTCAGCGGGAAGCAAGGCCCGACAATTGTATGACCCAAGTTACACAGCTAAGCCAGACTCGACGCACATACAGAAGAGGGACTGGCAGGGATCGTCTGGTCGATCTACGCCTAATGAGCAGCTCCCAATCAGAAGTCCGAGGGGTCCCGATGGCAGTGGCCGAGGAGGGTTTGGCTTCGTTCCTCGAGAGAGCCGGTGACTTTAATCACGCCACCTCGATCCATTCGTAGGTAGCTGCAATTTTGTCGTCATACTCGGTCAGTCATCAATCACCACCTATTCAGACTCCCGCTCTACCGCCAGCGACTAGAGTTGTGGCATGGATCAGGAGGATGTTTCGACGGACCAGTCACTCAAGCAAAGCTACAACGAAGCTCAAGCCACGTGCCTGTTAGTTTGAAGATATTCTGCAGAAATGCATCCACATAAGGATCTCTGGAATGCTGCAATATCGAAAGAACTATAAGTATATTTACTGAAGCGAGCTCTAAGGTCTACAGAGAATTTTGCAATGCTCCCTACCGGCCTCACAACAGCCAATACGCTGTTTTACCAAGTTCCAAGCTACCTTTCAGTCAACATGCGTCCCTCGAACTTCCTTACTATCGCATCTGTCACCGCAACGGCCTCAGCATCGGCCGTCAACCTGCCCGTCTCTGATGCAATCCCAATCTTTGGGATCTCTACATTGCCGATCAGCCTTCCAGGCTCCATGCCGACAGGAGGACCCTCACCATCCTTGCCGGTCTCCGAAACCTCCGTGTCTGGCAAAGGTGCATCACCATCTTTGCCGGTCTCCGTTACCTCCCTACCTGGCATTGGTGCATCACCATCACTGCCAGTCTCTGTACCCTCCGTTCCCAGTACTACCGGGGCACCGTCGGTTCCAGCGGTCCCTACTGATCCCACTGAGCTGCTTGGGAATATTCAGTCGGCGATCCAGATCCTCGAAATTGTTACTGCACTTGCAACCAACCAGAAACCTCCATATTTCCAAATCAGGAAATAGTGGGGTGGGATCCGCTTTGATAACCACCCTGTTGGCGACTGTGAAAAGCTTGTTGAAGGTTTAGGGAGCTGTTTTGCTCATTGGTGGGATGATCCATGGCGGGGGTGCGGTTTGGCTCTATGAGATGGGTTTGAACAGAGGGGGCAGTAATGGTTTTGTCGACTTCGAGAAGGCATCGAGAGCATTGTCATCGGCCTGCGGAGATGAACTCGAGTGTAGTATGCTGATGAAATATTATGGCTACAGCTCAGTAATAGTAAAGAGAAGATAGGTGTCTTTGCTTCTACCTTGTGCTGTGGCAAGACTGGCATGCAACATGTCAGATTTACAATCTTTCGACGGTTCGCCGCTTTGATACCGGGCTATACACTTGTCATTCGGCCTATCGCTATCTCCCCTGGTCAGCACGTTATTTCAGAAAGCAGCCCTAAGTCACGTTCTCGCTTAGCAAGGCTAGTCGGGCATGCTAGGGCGGTGTGATTTTCTGCCGCATTCGCCACCTAGCTTTTGATTGCAAAGCGACGGCTTCATTTTTCCCAACAGAAGTCGGTCTACTGTACCTCTTGACCCTGATCCTCGGATTTGAACATCTCGACGCTCTCTTCATCCCGAAGATGAGCGCCATACTATCAGCCGATGACCTGAACGACTTCATATCGCCCGGTGTCGCGTGCATCAAGCCCGTCGAGACGCTGCCGTTACAGCATCCTCAAAAGTCAGAAGTCCGTTTCTTTCCTACGTCTAGTCCCTTCTATGCTAATCCATATCAAGAATGCCTACGAAGTCACCCACGAGGACAATCTCACGTCCAATAATCACGCGCCGGCGCAGATCTCCCTGACCGACTGTCTTGCCTGTTCAGGATGCGTAACTTCGGCAGAAGCAGTCCTTGTCTCCCTTCAGTCCCAAACCGAAGTCCTCAATGCTCTCGACTCACATCCACCCTTTGAGCCCTCGAGATTACAGGGAGGATATGCCGACTCCTCAACACAGACCATGGATGAAAGCATGGAAGCGCCCGAGAGCCAACCCAAGCTTTTCGTAGCCAGCGTCTCGCCACAGGTCCGCGCCAGCATCGCAGCGACCTATTCCATCTCCGAAGCCCAAGCCGGCAACCTAATCTCGCAACTACTCAGTGGCCCTAAAGGTCTCGCCTCAGGAGGCAACCATCACAACGCATTCACCTGGATAATCGACACCAACGCCATGCGCGAAGCCTGCCTCGTCCTCGGCGCCGACGAAGTCTTCTCCTCTAGCCTTCTCAGTGATACTCTATCACCCTCACCTTCGCCCAAGAAGCCTGTCCTAACCTCCGCCTGCCCTGGTTGGATATGCTACGCCGAGAAAACGCAGCCCCACATCCTCCCTCACCTCTCACGCCTCAAATCGCCCCAAGCCCTGACCGGCACCCTCCTCAAAACAGTCCTCAGCCAACGTCTCGGCATCCCTCCCGCCCAGATCTGGCACCTCGCCATAATGCCCTGCTTCGACAAGAAACTCGAAGCCTCGCGCGAAGAATTCACCGACATCTACTGGTCCCCCGACCCCTCATCCAAAACCAATGCGCCGGTCAGGGACACCGACTGCGTGATCACCGCGCGCGAACTCCTCATGCTAGCAGACACCCGCGGCATCTCCCTCCCCTCCTTGCCACTCACCCCTCTCCCCACCAGCATCCCCTTCCCCGACCCCACCCTCTCCGCCTTCCTCTTCCCCACTACCACCCAACACCCCAAATCGCGCATCTCCCCCCAACGCGGCCCCGAAATCGGCACCTCAGGTGGCTACCTCGCCCACGTTCTCGCCACCTACCTCGCCACCCACCCTTCCTACACCCTCCACACCCAATGCGGGCGCAACGCCGACGTCGTGGACTTCTCGATCCTGGACCCTAGCGGCGAGGCCGTGTTCAAAGCAGCGCGGTACTACGGCTTCAAAAACATCACGAACCTAGTACGCAAACTGCGGCCGCCGAAGGGGGTTGGGAGTAGGATGCCCGGGACGCGGAAAGCTGGTGCAAAAGCAATAGCAGGAGGAGCGGGGATGGGGCTGGATTACGTAGAAGTGATGGCGTGTCCGGGCGGGTGCACGAACGGCGGGGGACAGATCAAGGGCTCAGACACCGCGATGGATGTCGCTCCCAAGGCGTGGCTCGCCAAGGTCGATGAAGCGTACTGGTCTGCTTCGGAGGAGGAAGTCGAGGCTGAAGCACAAGTCCCATCAGAAGTACAAGACAAGAAGGATGGAGGCTTTCCTGACGAAGCCATAGCTGCGGAGGCTCAGCAGGGGGATATCGTCAGTGGCATTGACATTTCGCTTGTCAGAGGTATTCTGGATTACTGGGCTGAGAGCACGGGGATTTCGTTGGCGAAGTTGGCGTATACGAGTTACAGGCTTGTGGAGAGTGAGGTTGGGAAGGGGGATAGGAGTGGGGGGCAGGAAAGGG